>Ga0153959_1000006_pt1 | contig 137756 bp, 154 predicted proteins | sample TSFL043MetaG_FD_104685 | JGI IMG/M metagenome (GOLD analysis project Ga0153959, IMG submission 104685) | Attine ant fungus gardens microbial communities from Florida, USA - TSFL043 MetaG | ecosystem: Host-associated > Fungi > Mycelium > Unclassified | place: USA: Florida, Wekiwa Springs...
AAATATACAAATTGTGTCATATGAAAGAGACAATCACAGAACGAAAAGAAGTAGAAGAAATATAGGGGAGCATGGATCGAGTTCCACACGTCAGGGTTTGTGTTCAAGGTGGGAGAGTGCGTTCCCGGCGTCTTTGACGAGCTATGGGGCTCTCCCGTGGGATTAGATGTAATGGAGTCGCCTACGAAGAAAACAAAAAAATAATAAGCCAGTCAGGGCAGAACGAAAGGTTGCTGCCAAATGTGCATGCAAATCTTGATGCTGTTATAGAGAGAAATAATCGTTGCATTTTTGCCTCAATGGGGCACCACAGTAGTTTGATCTGTTGTTATCCTTGTGTTTTCCAGGTTGACACCGTCCATTATTTGCGCATATTCGTCATCAGTCCCAGAAAATACCTCTCTCCGATGTTCCAGTCCTTACGACCTCGCAGCATACTCCCATGTCGGATAGAAGGAGGGCAGAGATAGAGGCTAATTGGGCAAAGCTCGCTGAAATACGCAAGGCCAGAGCGGACAGAGAACGGCAGAAGGAAACCGATCTTATAACGTCTTGGTTTCGTCGCCCTGTTGGTAGGTGCTGACTAAAATAGACCTTATGTAAGATTTCTTAATTACTTGGTTAGTGCTTTCCGACTGTCTTATCATGTCTTCCCCATTTGCAAAGCGCAGTCAAACGGAATCAGAAGATGATTCTGACTATGTACCCCCGACATATGAGTGTGAGTGTGCAAATGCTATCCCATGAGTAGCGAAGCCGAACACACTCAGCATCCAGCGAGGAGGAACATCAGACAAATGTACAGGCAATAGAGAAACTCCATTCAACTGTTCAGGATTCAGAGAATAAGCAGAGGTTTGCTTTACTACACATGAAGATGTTTCATGAGACTCAATAAATTACAGAGAGAGAGAAGCCCTTTGGACAAGCTTCCAGGACTCTGTGGCATCCTCGACAAAACCAGCTCGGCAGGAAGTCGATCAAGTTAAGTTGGTTCGAATCCAGAAGCAATACCTGTTCGCTGGAGAATACATCTCGTACGTCTCATCCACCGTTGCACAGGACTTTCCTGATCAGGTGCCAGAGAAATCGTAGAGGTGCCAGAAGATTCCCCAGACGTGAAAAAATGGCCGCTTTATCACAACCAGGATACTAAAACTGACTGCGAACAGTTTAATTCAGCTTCCCTAAGCCTTCTAGGGCAACCTGATTCATCCTCACTATCAAACCCGTTACCCAAGAAGCCAGGTCCGCGAAAACCGAAGAAGACGCTAGGCCCTCTCCCCTCTACTTCAAATCAGAAGGCCAAGAAACTTACAACGCTTGATAAATCTCTAATGGACTGGAAGGCTCACACTGGAGACTCGGTATTGCGAGATGAACTCGACACTAACAGGAAAGCCGGTGGATATCTGGAGAAAGTAGAATTTCTGAAAAGGGTCGACGAACGTAAAGAAGATAACCTTGATCGTATGCGAAATAAAAAGCGGAGAAAATTGTGACGCTTGAGGTGATCAACTTCGTGAATGCCACCCACCACAAATATGGTATCGCTTCCGACCTACTATTCGTTCTTCCGAGAAAGAGCCGCTTTGTCTTGGAAGAACATACCCCGTCTCGCCTAGGTCATCACTAAATCCTTCGTTGAATGACTTTAGGGTCAGGATTGAGTGACCGGTCATGTTCAAGCTTCTCTAAAATCCTACATGAGTTTTCTCGTTTTGGGTATAGATCTGGCACTGCATCGTCGATGATTTAACAGTATTGTTTACATATCAGTTGCGAGTTATCTGGGGTTTCTCCTTTTGTGTCTTGTAATTATAGATTTACAGTAGAACCCTTATGTACTTTTACCGCCGACTGCGATTGAAATCAAGCCATAGTAAAGTCGTTCCTGGTCGGTGAAGCAGGAGAAATTGTATTTTACAAAGTTCCGTGAAAAAACCTCCTGTACCTCTATTCGAATATCAAGCCGACATCATGATCCGGCCGGAGGTTCAATTTTAGATGATTTCTATAGTATATAAGTGTGGTAGTTTGCAAAGAAATATTCTTTTCTATTCCAAGTCCAAACCAACCTACGACTCCGTTTTTACAACACTATTGCTGCTTTCATATGTCCTCTTGTGAATCAGCAGTACTCGATGAATATTGTCAAAATCATACTAATGTTAAAATTGCTGAATGAACATATGCACTCAGTTGAGAGTATTTTCACCTCTGATCCATTTTAATCTACCCACTAACAGCTGTATTTCTGCCAGTATTTCGAGCAACTCCACAAAAGGCTCGTTGAAGGACCCTTCTGAACCCTAAGCGATATATATATCAGGATGATATAACCAATACCCGAACGAGATAGGTACTGACCATGACTTAGAGCACCTAACCGATGGAATGTCAACTGGCTTGCATTCTTTCGTAGTTTCGCATCCAGTTGTCGGGCTCTTGTCTTCAGGCTATTTTCGAGCCGATCCGTCCACTGAGAAAATAGCTTGTCTATCTGGTGTACCCTTTCGACTACTGTAGGTCCCATCTGTCGCAAGTCTTTCTGAGCTTGATTTCTCTGCTTCAGCAAATCGTTGAGTTCCAGTACTAGAGCCCGGAAGATATCCGGATTTGATGTGTTACTGAGCTCTTCCTGCAGACGTTTCATCAAATCCGACTGTCTGACAACAAGCTCTCCAATCATTCCATGTAACTGTCTACCGGCATTGGTGTCCGGCACCCGCTTTGATAAATCAACGAGCTCCTGTTGAATTTCGAGAATTTTGCGGTGCTGACGTACAGAAGCAAGCGAAAAGAGCTCTTCAAATATATTCCAAGCGGACGCTCGAGTCCCCCGAAATCGCTGAATCTGCCCCGGACTCCTGATGATGTCTGCCCAGTATTCCTTCTGTAGCTGTAATTCTCGATTTGAAAATATTTCCTCGTCTTCTTCCTCATTCTCCGGCCACATGGTGGTCATTAATATCACAAGTTCGAAAAATTTCGCTCCGCAGAGCTTCTTGAACAACTTCAAGTTCTTTTGTGGCGTTCCGCCCATTCGATTGTCTGTGATTCGGTGCAAGTATAGAATACCAGAAATCTCGAGATCATGCCGATAACTGTAAACGTGTTGAATCCAGTGACAATCAAGACGATATCTATGCACGTACACGTCTTCAAACCACTTGGCTATGATCTTCAGAATATCCAAGTCTGATTTGTTCGTATCATCGAAGCCAGGGGTGTCAACCAAAACTAGACTTATTCCATCACTGAAGAGAATTCGTATTGCCTTGACCTCGCTGGTGTAGGATTGAAGGCTATGACCAACGTTCCAGCTGCGATCCGTGGCTTTTTGGATAAACTGCATCGAGCCTCGTGGTCAACAACGTTCCAATGCGACTCATGGTGAGAAGCACTCACAGTGCTTTTCCCTGTTCCTGTTGGCCCCATGACTCTGTCAATGACAATAAGAATTGTCTTATCTTTTTGTAACGCATCTTGAGAAAAGAGACACGTACGCGACAATAATGTCCTCAGATATCAGATTTTGGACGCCAGACAGTTCCTCTACAGCAGTGATTCCATAACCCGCCTCCCTTTTCAGCTTCTTTGGCCGAAGCTCTGTATTTCCTCTGCGAGGGAGTTTCGAGGAACCCAATACCCCGGATTGGTCAAGAAACGACGAGTTAGCTCTTTTGAACGGGTCCCAGGATTGAGTGAAAGCCCTATTGAGAGAGAGTCATCGTGCAGAAGAACTATAAAGCAGGGAATATACCTAAAGGACATCTGGATCCCAGGACTTGAGGATTTTTTAGCTTGAGGTCGGTCTCTATCGCAGAGTGACATGAAGTGACCCTGTACAAGGACTAAGCCAAGGTTTAAGAGGTAGTCGTCATTGACAGTATATCATACCCAGAGAATAATGGAATCAGTATAAGGTAAAGTACCGTCATTCAAAGGTGCCAAGATAAAAGCACTGCTATGTTCCGAACAAATGAATTTGTGCGTAGCTATCTGAGGCACAGGTCACCTAAACTCCGTCGCCGAATCACTTGAAGATTCTATTGAGAGCCACATCACCCACCAGCTTAGGTGGTATTAGGCCTCAATCTTACACTACAGTGACGTATTCATTCCAGAAGCAAACTATGAATGCACGATGCACGATGCACGGTGATAACCGTTCTTGAGAATACGTGAACTCACGTTATACCTACCGAAGCTTCATGCTCAATTTTTCCCTGCAGTTCGATTTCAACTATAAATAGTTCGAACCTGAATGAAACATAGTTCTGTTGACCACGATCGACGAGACTCCATTCTTTCAAGTGCTGTCATAACTTCTATTCCTTGCAACAGCTATTAGCAAGCCTTCAAAAACAAAGAGGCTCCTGGAGTCTTTTATAGTAGTGGTTTTTTGGATACACACGATTGATCATGACCGCCAGGGAACAATACCGTTTACATGATGTTGTGAGTAGTTAATTTCACGGAAATCCTCGGATCTCCTACATAGTTAATAGCACTGCAGAGCTCTGTGAGCGATAGTTTTTAATCTCTTGATGTATCATAGCTGAAGAGGTTTTCTCCTGGTAATCTAGAATGATTATTGAGGAGGAGCGGAAGCAAGACATCGAACTCAGTTGAACTCAGAGTTCACGATAATTCGAGGGGCAAATGAATACGGTCAGAGATGTCATCAAGTGAAGACCAACCACGCACTTCTAGTGCATCTGGGAGACACCTGTTGTGATTTATTGAGTCTCTATCTTAATTTACCTTCTACTTTCATCCCGTATTTCTTCTCACTGATGATCTTATCTTAGTGCGCTATAGGTACTTGCATCCTACTGTAGCTTTTATATCTCAGTCATGTACTATAAGGGTTGAGGTGAATATATTTCTAGACTATTAGTATACTGATTGCGCCTAGTTAATGTCTTGACAAGTATTTAAAACGGACTGCGATCGAGCACCCCGTGATAAATTGATGATTTTTTTAAAAAAGAGACAGGCATTTAGAATAACTTAGTTCTGCACTATGAGGGCTGAGTTGAGAAAACAAGGGGGGACCGGAAACCCGTTGTAAATCTTAGCTCAATCACTGTAGCTAATTTCAATGTAACGCTCAACATTCTAACAGAGTTGACATCTTGGCAGGTGTCAATCAAGTAACTATCTGTAGCGCAATAAAAACACCTTCGATGTCTTCGATGTCTGTCAAACGGAACTGTGACACCCGCACCTTGACGTCATGGTCTCAGATGTTGTCTCCGTTCTGGATCCCATCACACGCAGGGCATGTTTCATATTTATTCCCTCAGTCGTCTACCTTGATAGGTGACTTCTGAGACTTACACATTTATAATATCAACATACCTCATACCGTCCTAAATGTTTGTTCCGTACCGTTGAAGATCGACTTAACATTGTATACAAAGATGACCGGCAATCACCGTGAAACACCGGCTGATGGGATCATCGATCAAATGTTGTATGCAGCTATCATCAGAGGACATCCTGAACCAACACTGGGGCCCAGCCCGTTATCGAGATGCATTTATTTGGTCAGGACCACTAAGTGGCTTCTCTCTCATGAATGGAAAAGCTGGGTATGAATATGTTCGTTAATTAGTACGGTTTCCCGCTGAAATGTACGGTGACTCCATCTGTGATGCTTGATGCAAGCAGTCCCAACAAATCAAATCTACCGCTCAGGGTCTACCTTTGTAACCCTAATATCCAAGTCTAGTCTAGTCATAAAAATCTTCTGTTTCTACAACCCAGCCAGTCAACTTTTTTTCATGGATCAGATGTTTTTGAATATAAACCTGACGAGGAGGGTGATCTAATAATAGCTAACTAGTCAAAAGACGAATTGGCAACCCCCAAATTCTCCTCCATGTAAGGTCAGGCATCCATCATTTTTTCCAGAACCTTAGATTGACATCTTACCGGGCCCTGAACCCATCAAACGACTACAGTTGCCTAATTGAACCCAATCACGAAAGGCAAGGGTGCCCACTTGAAAAAGCATAAGAAAGGCGATGAGCCTCCAGTATTGGAATGCCCCAAGATCATGCCACCCAAGCTCCCTTTCATCTATGCGCAATTAGTTTATCAAGGCTATTGATGACAAGGCTACTCTGCAGGAGATCTGTAATAACCTATAACTATTATAAATACATGGATAGTCTGTGAATTGCTATCCCCTTCTAAATATGTTGCTGAGTGATTTTCATAGAGTTCTGTGCAGCATAATTCTGTGTTCCGGTCCTGCTTTTCTGAAGATGGAGCATCGTAGCAGGGACAGAAACAAAGGCTTTTTCTGGGACTGATGACAAATATGCGCAAATGCTTGAAGAGCAAGAAGCTGAAGCTTTTGCAGGATGCAGCTTAGGGTGCTAGAACAAAAAATCGACCAAGTCAGCCTGGAAAACGCAAGGACAATATCTACCCTGATACGGGTGCTTAATTCTAGCAAGAATGCGACGATGGTAGCATGATTGTTTTTCTCTATAGTAGCATCAACATATGCACACACATCTGACAGTAACCTTTTCCCACTGAAGGACTGTTGCTCATTGTTTTGTTTTACTCTTTTAATTTTTTTTTATTGGCATATTATTTTTTGTTTTCTTCATAGGTAACGAAGAATGTTTTTTCATTTTGTCATCATTCCTCTAATGCTCTCTGCTCTGCTTATTTTTTTCTGACTTACATGCTTACTTGTTGCTCATTTGCATCATCTGTTACTGTTACTTAGTGAAGCATTTCACTACCCTGAGTTCGTCTTTATTACAGTACTTAAAGAAACAATCAAAACAGTCATTTCCATCTGGACCTTAAGTTCCATCTCTCTCCTTAGCATCTGAGGACTTACCTGCACATCTTCGCTGTTAATAGGCAACCCCATCACATCTAATCGCATGCCTTCATATCACCCAGAGAGCCCCATGGCTCCCTGAACCAGTCAAAGATGCTGGGAATGCACTCTCCCACTTTGTCCACTCTCCTTGAACAAAAACCCTGATGTATGGAACTCCATTCATGCTCACTTGACTATGCCCTGCTACTCACCCAGCCCATTTTTCTCTACTTCTTTTTTTGTTCTATGTTTGTCTCTTTTGTATGACATGATTTGTATATTTATCAGAGGCAGTGAGCCTCCGTGGTCAGTAGACTACTGCAGACTGTGTGCGTACACCACATTACAAACCATTGATCAAAAAAGAGTAGTGGCGGAGTGTTATTCATTATGTGACCAACTTGACAGATGCCACACCTGATGGTGACTTGACATCCCAATTCAAGCGGCGACTCGACATTTTTTATCCGCCGTGTGGGTCCGACCCAGATTCGAACTGAGGGCCTTCTGTGTACCCAGGAATTAACTCAAGTTAGACAGACGGGATAACTACGCCATCGACCCACACGAAATATTGAATATATACTCTAAACATCTACAGATTGCCATTCTTTCGAACTCGGTCAACTGCCATAATGAGAGTGAAAGGCTTTATCCTACAATAAAATTATCATCATTATCATCAATGATCAAAATCAACATCAACTTTGGAGTGACGATAGAACAAAAAAAAAAATAGAGAACCCAAGTCATCCCCATCCCCCCGCGCAAAAAACCAAAAAAAAAACATCACGATGGACAATCCGCTTTGACATTCATAGCACGTGTCATAGAATCGAGCAGGATATCATGTTCATCACCGGCCACATGCCACATGGCAAATCCTTTCAATTCATGGTCGGTAATAAAACGACCTTTTGCAGCTTTTTTTTTTTGACCATAAATCAGTCATCCTTTTTCTAAAAAAAAAAGAAAGAAAGTTTGACGTGAACATACCGAAACTAGTCGCATCATCGTAGGAGATAACCACACGAGAGGTTTGATTATAAACGAAAGGCTGTGGACACATTGATGAGCAATACGAAATGCATATACTCCCGATGAAACAAAAACCAACCGTCTGGCTGCAGTTGTCATAAAAGTAAGTTATTCCTGGAGCAGCTTCACCATCATTGTTCAAGAAACCTGCAGTCATCATCTGCGAGAAGTCAAAGTCGTCAGTCCCTCCTCCACTTGGAACTGGATTTCCACAAAGATCCACACCACCGCCGCCTGTACAAAAACTAGTGTTTTAATTGCTTGGAAAAGGATAGGTGAAAAGATACACACTGTCATCACTAGGCACAAGGGGATTGCTATAAGACGTGAAGGGTGCATAGAGAGCAAAGTTCGACTGATCGGCGAGTTGAAAACTGTGGCCATAAGCGGGTACACCAAGAACAATCTATATGACATCTCAATGGGCAATACCGGATCGTTCATATGCACAGACACGAACCTGACTTGCGGGGAATTTCGCCCCAGTCCAGGCTGCAACCGCCGATTTGGCAGAGCCTGCGTGCGTTGGTGCGCACGAATCATCAAGGGGAGCGTTTGGACCAATGCCACTTGACCATGATCCCCAAATATCATAGCTCATGATCCCTGTAAAGTTGTAGAAAAAAATCCTGTTCGAGTTTATTGTCAGTTAGCGCACCGATGTGATCCAGTTGTTCGGCAAACGCAGAGACATCTTCCATGGGCGTTCCATCAGGTCCCATAAACGGTGTGATACCGACTGCTGCAGAGAGATATAGATTTCTACCGATTGAATCCTGACGGAGTTGTTGTAGGAACTGCAGGAAATTGGCAGAGTCTTGAGGAGAGATTATATTACAACCAATCCCTTGCTTGTTTGGGTATTCCCAGCTATATGGTAATGAACGTATGGAGCAACGTGGAGCGCGGGAACGTACTCAAAATCGATTCCATCTAGATTATATGTTTTCGCCAAACTTGTGATGGCACCGACAAATGCAGTCCGATTCTCTGAAGTAGCCACTGCTGATGAGTAATAAAGGGAACCGGTCCAGCCTCCAACGGACACCAGTGCTTTCACGCCCTTATGTATCGTCAGGAGCAAGTCCATTGAACATACGTTGATATCTTACATTGGCATGAGCTTGTTCGACAAAAGTAGGGAGAATTCGTTCGTCATCTGAGTTGAGGATCACGGTATTAACGTCCGGGCCTGTTAAGCTGGATGGCGCCATGATAAGCACGATGGTCGACGCGATATTATCTGGATACGCACGCAAAAGAATAAGTTAAATGGGTCCATTTATCCCATGACAAGCTACTCGGAGGAACAGATGACGCCAGCCAACCAGGGTACCAGCCTGTGATCACAACCTGTTGTGTCACTGTTCCGTTTATTTGGCATCCAATGGTGCCGTTATTGTATGGTGCCGGAATCGACTGAGAGGTTGTAGAAGGCGAGGTGGCGGCCTCTCTGGATTTTGGAGGTTTCAAACCACACATGGTCACGGCCGAAACGAGCGAAAATGAAGAGAAAGGGATCAAGATAAGGAGTAGGGCGAAAGTGGTGAAGAGGTTTGGGAATTTGAGCATTGCAACTGAATTTGTGATCGTGACAGGGAACAGGAAACTGGTGTAGAGGCTGCACCTGCCTCTACATGAGAAGTGACAAGAGGTTTCGAAAGAATTTGTGCGAACGACTCACTGGATCACGGGCGTCTCAAAAGAATGAGCGAGCGATATAAAATACCAAAAGGAATACGACCCGCAGGGTGAAGCTTCCTGTTTATTGCTCAGGATGAACCTCGTGGTCACATTAGACGGCTGCTGCAACGTTGATTGAGCGCTGACCACTTGTGCTTCAAAAAAATGAAATTCCACACTGCACACACGTGTTCTTGACAGAATCACGTTTACGGCAACTCGCGAGTTCTGAAAATAGGAATGCTTCTATATACGAAACTCAAAATCCTAATTCCCAAGGGAGACACAAAGAATCGAGGACAACGTGGAAGTTTACTTCACACTCGGATGTGAAGCTAGGGCATGGACTCGAGGAGGTCGACACACTGTACTGCAGGCATGAAGATCAGGGACATTGAGTACAGATCGATATGTCACAAGTTGGCAAGATACACTGAAACGCAAACTTGTGGCTGGCATTGTCATGATGCACAGCTAACGACGCCGGCCAGCCATTCCAATGCGTGCAGCCAGTTGTCTGGCCTGCAACAATTTCATCCTCTTGGAGCGCCAGAGAACGATGCCAATGCCCACACAGGCGAACAGGAGATTGACTGCCACAAACTCGAAAAAGTCAGCACGTTCTGTCAAGACAACACGGCCACATGATTCCCAAGCGAGAATTGAGCCTTGCTCAACGCCGGTGGTGGCAGCGTCTGCGACATTTCGGCAGCGCATCAAACGTCTGTTACCGAATGGCTGGCAGAAAGGCTCATGCAACTATGGTAGAGTCAGTTTTGTGCATTCTGAGGGCAGAAGGGACGCACGGCCTCGTCTGGGCACCGCTCACACAGGGGATATGGATCGCAGATGACATTGCTGCTGTCGGAGTGCATGCGTGGGAAGATCTCTCTCTTTCTCTCTCCAATGTCACGCAAAACAGCCATCGTGGACGAGTTTGACGACGACACCGACCTGCCTCTGCCCTCCCAGGTCCTTCCAAACACTGGCTCTCGTGGGCCACTCCTCGAGCAACTCACCTACTCCGACGCCAACTCCGACGACGACATCGATCCTGATTATCGACAGGCTGGTCCAGCTTCTCCCCCCCGCTTCACTACAAATACTCCATCGCCGGCCACCACTCTGGACAGCAGCATCTATAAGACGTTCGTCTTCCTTTGCTCTTCCCACCCCTCAGACCATCAATGACTCAAACAGTTGGACTTGTATCTACCCCATCTACCTCGATGCTAAGCGCCCTTATGGTACCGGCCAGAGGAGGGTAGAAAGAGCAAAGAGTCTCTGGTGGCCCCTCAGCAAAGATATCGCTGACGCAGCCGTTCGCTTGGGCTTAGGCACCCTACATGAAGTAACAAAGTCTCATCCACGAGATTGGGAGAATCCCGGCCGTGTGCGGGTCCAGTGGAAAAAGGATGGGGGGCCTGTCAACCCCGCTATCAAGAGCAGTATGGTCTCTCACTCTTATCTCCCCATCTGCGCTCATCCTCGACAGAGAAACAGCTTCTTGAGACTATTTGCTTCCAGATACAGTTGCTAAAACCAGAGAACATACCAAAACCACCCTACAACCTAGCAACGCCTAAGGAATCTTCTCCTCCCGTTTTGAAGTCTGCCATCAGCTCGGGATTGGCCACCTCTGAATCACCACCAGACCCTGCGGGCAGCGGCAAGGGAAAACAGCCTGCAAACATCCTAAATGCAAACAAACCAATTAAACCTCTTGCTGTACAGGCTCCTACCAGTCACAACAAGGGAGCACGGCGACGACCTGTTCCACCCGAACCACTCCCGCCCTTTTCTAGCCGTGTATCTGCCTACTCTCCTGCCATCTCGACGGGTATCCTGGTTGATGCAGTGAAAGCTGGAATGAACAACCCTGATCCTGGCATATTACCTGGTACCGGTACGGGTGGGAATAGCAAGGGTAAACGGAAGTTTGTGAGGGTACGTGGGTGAGGTGGACATTGGTAGCAATACTCAATATTTACTTGCGTAATTGGTTCTTTTTAACTTGGTAAACCGGATCGCTCAACTCAGTCTGGCGCAACGAATCGCCCGCACTGAAGTGCTATCAATTCTATAATAGGAAATGGCGAACCTTGTCTTGCTTTAGCCGGATCGAAATCCTTCTTCTCAGTTCATCTCTCGGCGAGGTGGGCATGAGGACTAGAAGTCACTCTGCATGCTCTTCCAGTATTTTCATCTGGGTCTGGATTCTCTTACCTTCGCCTGTTGGTAGCAAGTTTCGCGGAAAAATCTACTGTTGGTATTCTCTGTCTCTGAAAACTGGAGTGAGATGCAAGGAGAACGATGATATTGAACACAATAGTCGCCCATGCCACAGAACACGGTACAACCTGATTGATGCATTCCATTGATCGATGGCCTGGTATAGACCACGAGGTTGACAAAAAAGCTTTGCCTTGGGAATGGTCATGGTATCCTCGCTCCTCTCTCTCCTCGTGGTCCTGTTACGCAGCGCTGACCCCTGTATCCCACTCCCTCGGTGTTCTGATGATTTCGTAGTGAGTAATTCCTCATGAGACACAGAGTTCGGTTTGACTTTGTATTGACCCGATAGCAGCGACAAACATCTGCTTAACTCAATCATACAACTCGTATATCTCTTTCCGATAGGAATGCAAGTCTTACCAAAGCTGACCTTTTCTCTATCTCTTCACCGTTAGCTCTTCTGCAAGGAGGATCAAATTGGATTCAGCTGTTCTGAGCTTGATTACAGGAAAATACAAGGGGTTTCCCCCGTGATGAGTCCGAAAGCTATGGACGAGAATGATCACATTGTTGTGTGAGTCAAGATCCGACGTGATTCCTGTTCAGCACTCACACGAGCAATGCAATAGAATTATGGGACCTACTGGGGCTGGGAAAAGCTCGGTGGGCAGTCAAGATTTTTTTACGTCACGAAAAAACTGATAAACGTACGTTAGCTCATAAAGATCGTGACACAATCTTGGTATGATGCTGGCGAGGTCGGCCATACGCTCCATTCGACCACGAGCCAGGTTTCCGCTTTGCGAATCAGGTTTTCGGATGATGACAACGTCGTCCTGGTTGATACCCCCGGGTTTGACGATACCAACCGCTCTGATCTGGATATCCTCCAGACGATCGCGAGTTGGTTTAAAACGCTGTAGGTGCATTCATCCATAATTGTGAGAAAAAAGAGCTTTCGTCATTTGTTCAAAAAGTCCTGAAGGGAATGGAAAAGTTGCTGGGATCATCTACCTGCATCGCATCACCGATCCCCGAATGACAAGGACGGTCATCAAGAATTTCGACATGTTCCAAAAACTCTGTGGTAGAAATTTCTACCAAAGGGTGGTTCTGGTGACGACGATGTGGCCTGAAGGAACGAGTCAGTTCCCGAACACGACAAAAGACGAGCAGCTGGCGTTTGGTGAGAACGATGAATTTTATCGACAGCTGTTGAACCGAGAGAAGGATCTTGAGGTTAATTATTGGGGACCTATGATTCGACAAGGTTCGACCCACTTTCGGTTTACGGGCACGCAAGATTCCGCTTGGCGTATCTTCAATTACATTATTGATGCTCGGGCGAAAGCTCGGTTGGCGGCTATACGCATCCAAATGGAGCTTGTCGAACAAGGAAAAGAGGTTCCTAAAACGGATGCTGGAAAACATCTTCATGGTCTTTTACAGGGGTTGGTGATGAAGCAAGGTGGGATGATAGAACAGCTCAGGAACGAGCTTGTGAAATCGGCGGGCCGAGATCGAGCTGTGATAGATGCGTTATTAGAGGAGCTCAGTCGTTTGAGGGAGGAGAGAGCCCAGACGATGAGGGAAGTGAATGTACTGGATTTGTCGTTGATTCGAACTATTAGAAAAGTGTTTCGGTGAGAGAGCGTTTCTGAACATGTTTATTTTGTGTGTGAAATTTTTGATCAATAGCAAAGAAGTCAAATGTACAAGGAAAGACTGAAGACGATGGCTGTCTCAGAACATGGGGAAAGGGGGGGAGGCAGGCAGAGCTGAAGGAAAGAAGGGGAACGAGTATCAAGTCCTGTCGTGTGCTTGGATAGAGATGCACGGAGAATTTGCAAGGTTCATGAATCCCTCGTTTGTTGCTTGAATTTCCTTAACCCCAGCAAGCAAAAAAAAAAGTTACCTCTAGAGAACCTTATTCTGAAGAACTGTAGGCGTAGTGATCACTCTAGTTAATCCAACAGTCATCACAAATCAAAGTAGGACTGTAGTAGAGACTATATATACTCAACTGATCGACTGGATATCGAATCTACTGTATATCACAAGAAACCAGAAAGACTCGTTCCTGGAGAATAGCTTTTTTTTTTTTTACCACACTGCTGCGCATTAATATTCCTGACAGAATTTGGAGAGTTTGGGTTTGGACATCGGAGTGTTGATGGAACAAGTAGCAAACAAATCTCGAAATGATATTCCAAGGGGAAGGGGGGGGAAGAGACTTGAAAAGTGTCAAGGGATCGCATGTAGCACTCCAATTCACCATTTATTTATTTTTTAATTTGACGATATCGCTCTCTTTTGAATTTTGTGGTAAACTCTCAACTCGGGCTAAAGCAATGAGCTCCAGCAATCACAAAGAAGTAGTCATCTTTTCGATACCTGGCGTGGTTCAATAATGTAATTAGAAGCAAGTCAAGAGGTTCCACCCGTGGCTTGAAGTTTAAGAACTACAGGAACTGGAAGAACCTCTCTCGACCGTTAACAGGGGAGATGAAGATGAAGACATTAGACGAACACAAAAGTCGACTCCTAGATCCGACGAAACGGGAGAACGCTTTCTCTCTCACGTCGTACATCTGATATGTCCTCTTGTAGACCCTCGATAGACATATACAAAGGTCGTTCCATTGCTCGTAACAGTAAAAAATCCTCTCTGCCTCACAAACTCAGGATGCACTCGTCGTAGCAACTGTGATCAACACTTACTTGGTTCTGGCGTCAGTGCTTCCCAGCCATTTCGGTAGTATCGTCTCCCATAAAAAATGTCTCCAGAATCGGATCAAGTCTAATGACGCCCACCAACCGTCTTTTCTTGTAGCCTCGAACTTGGTTAGGTATGGTGAAACATAATCTCGTACGTCCTGGCGATCCTCTTGTGATTTCCAGAAAGACTTGGATTGATCTTTGATCCACTTTGAATATCTCTCGAATTTGAGAGTGTAGTGGGACACAACAGGATTGTGGACGATCGGTGCTGCTTCTGATGGTGATGATAAAGGGATTGAAGGGGTCTGAAAAAATGAATTAAGCCGTTCTAATTTCGGTAAAGGACAAGTGCCGACGAATGAGAGCAAGAAGAATAAGACAAGCAATAGGCCAGGGAAGAGTTGGATGCGCATCGTTTTTTTTTCTCTTCTCCTTTTTTTTCGTTCAGGATGTGATACCCCGCCCCCAATAAGATTATGGATATGTTTGGGTGTGGAGAGAAACAAAGCTTGGGTGTTCTGTCAATGGTCGTCCTACAGGGGATCGAAACGGTTCAGCTCAGCAAGCGTAATTCAGAGTACACTAATTGCCTCCGAGGTTTGAGTCGTAGCGTCGAACAAAGACAAAGTTTCAGTCTTGTTGGGAGCGATCTCTTGCCAGCCACCTCCTATTATTATTCAGTACTTGATCATTATAATCAGATTTTCTCTCTTCGCCGGCATAATTCGAACCTTGAGAGCTACAATGTATTGCGTAGCTGCATAGGATATTCACAACTGAATTCTGATGACAAGTAGTTTCAGCCTCAAAGGAGTGTCACCAATTGGCCTGGGCTTATAACTCAGCTCTGGATCAAAACTATCTTCTTTTATGGGGGTAGTCTCTTCAATTCTAAGCTGGGACCTACCTTTCAGTTTCAGAGGGAGATGGATGAACGTTGTCCTCCTTTCTTTGCGGACGCCGTCCTAATGAGGTGAAACCTTTCATCACGGTCAATGGATGCCAGAGATAGGATGCCAGAAATGGTCTCATAAAACCAGTATGTCAAAGGGTGGACTATCGGTGATATTCATTCGACGAGCAAATTTAAATTTCCTTGTTTTTGATTTTAAAATTTTTCTATGTTGTAAGATGTAATTGAACGACTCTCTTAATACGTCGAATAGTACGTACCGATGAACAACGCAGAGAAACTAGATCCAGTTCTGTGTGCGTATCATGAACACTGTCGCATAAGGTAGAAAAGACTCGAGTGACCGAAAAACCGAGTTTGCATATGATGAAGACTGTCCATGTCCAGAGAGCCTGGAAGAAAGGATCCAGAACCAGGTCAAAGGAGGATGCCAGAAATTTCGATTTTCTTTTGGCTGGAAGACTCGTTCTGTCTTAGAAGAAAGAAGTAGAACGCGACTAGCTGTAGCGAGTTGCCAATGATGAGCCATCTCTTTGGTAAAGGTAAACCAGATCGTCTGGGTTTTCTTCACAAGTACGGGGTACAGGTGGACGAGAAAAACTAATTTTGATGCGTTGGAGATGAATAATGGCTTAGATGAGTTGACACTTGATGCTAGAATCAAGGCAGCTGCGCTCGGTGGACGGTATCTAGCGGGCCGCATTTTAGTTTGTTTTATTGCGATGACAGACAACTCGGATAATCATCTTCCTGTGCTCGTCCCAGCATCTCTTCCAATTGCACAGCTTGAATCTCTCAAATTCAAAGCCAGCCAGATCATTGAATCCATAAATCATCTCGCATGGACAATTAAAAATGGCGATTTGGCTTCAATGCCTTCATGGCCAGATATCCTATCAAAATACAACATACTCTTATCTCAAACACTCAATTTCTCCACTGCGCTTCTTCAAACACAATCCATTCGCGCAAATTACATTGGGGGTCCGACAACTCAACATAACATTTATGAACGAATCGCGATACACCCGTTTTCTGGTATGGCCGAACAGGAACTCGATACCGAGGCTGCACCATTACTACGCAATCAACAAACATTAGATATATTGAAACTCGAAACAGAGACTGTCAGACGATTAGCCGAACATATGTCTACACGAGGGTCTCTCGGTGTTCTAGGTGCACCATCTCCAGCTGCACCGAATGGGTTCGGTCATTTTCATCAACCCAAGAAGCCAGAATACGAAGATGTCCTGCTTGAGTGCGCAGAAATTAGAGAAGCGCACGACAGTCGTGTCGATAGAGCCATTCGTGCTGTGACTATGCTCAAAGAAAAATTTGACTGGAAGCAGCGTGTAGCTGTTGAAGTCGAGGAACCGGAAGAACTCGACTGGGACCCTAGATTTGGGAGTATGGGATCTTCTGGGATAATGAACCTCGAAGATCATGACGAGATCATGGCGGAAAATGATAGGGACGACGATGACGAAGAGACTTCGGACGATGATCAAGATCAGGCGAACATCGAAGGAGAACTCGTTAATGACGTTAGCCAATCTCCCGACTTATTTTCGGGAGAAAGTACCCCAGATGTAGCATCGGATGAACCTCCGGCACAACGAGAGTCAACCGACTTGTAGAGAGCAATGATTTGACAAAAAATTGTATTATGGAAGTCAGTTCCTCCACTCATATAATCCCACTTGTCTACGTCCTGTACTCTGGTTCTACCGTTATTCTTGACTAGGTTTATCGTTTCACCTTTTTTTACAACCCTTTGCACTGCCCAATGCGAGTCTTAGGCACTGTCAACCGCAATCATTTATTCCAGGTGTATGGATAATAGTTGACAATCAGAATCGTCAGGATGATCCACTGTTAATTATACATATCGTTTGGCGAAGCGCCCTGTTCAGAGGGATGGAAAGGGTGACATTTGTATATATTCTCAAACCGTCTCCAAAAACCTATCCACGACCTTCCAAAACTGCTCCGGTTCATCCAGCATAGGTAAATGTCCGGATCTTTCAATTGGAACGTATTCAACTTCTCTTCTTCCCTCCGATTTTCTCTTCTCATTCCAATCATGACTAAATTGTTTGAGTGTCTCTCCAACTTTTCCTCCTCCATCCAAACTTCCCGCTAATAATAAAATATTGGCAATGGAAGAATCGAGGACGCCTAGTTCGAGAGTGTTGTAGGAACCTAACGCTCTTGCACCGGCTTCAAAGCTGCGTACAGGTGTGGATATGATCAGAGATGAGATCCAGTCCGTCCTGTTGTTCTGAATTAGTGATGAGATTGAAGAACCGGGAGGGAACCATCTTGGAATAGTTATATCTGCCAAACGTTTCATAAACAGTTGACTTCCGTTCACGAGTTCAATTCGTTCTTCCCAGGCAGCTTGATTACCTTGAGGTGCGCGAGGTGTCGTATCACAAACGATAATACTTTGAGAAGAAGATTCGATATTGGAAAGAGCTGCATAAGCAAGAACTGTTGCACCTCCCTGAGAAACACCAATGATAGCTTTGATATTGTTGGAAGGGATATTCAGGTGCGAAGAGATGATGATCTGAAGATCAGAAGCTAGGGAGGGAATAGTCATATGGTCCTTTCTTGGAAGTGAAGATTGTCCGTGACCCCGTTGAGAAAACAAGACGATGTTGTAATCTCTTGAGATGAAGTAGGGAAGAACCAACGACCACATAGTATAATCTGTCAAAAGAGAATTCACGAAAACGACATAGGGTGCAGAGGGTGATGACGATTCGAGGGTCACACCGTGGATAGAGTGTGTCGGATGTTCTTTGGGGATAGGGAAGACATACTTTATTCCCATGTGTTATGTGAAAAGAATTGAATTGAAAGACATATAAATGAACATACCTCTTGACGTTTCAAAGGCCAAGGTACAGTATCCCCCGACAAACCTGCCACATCAACCGAAACAAGAAATCTTGAGACCATATTATAGGTAGCCGTCACCAACGCAATCTCAACCAATAAATCATTCATCTTCTCTTCCACATCCACATCCTCTTCACATATCATTTCCTTCTCGACCCAAATCCTCAATTCCTTCTTCAGATCCTCCGTCACCCAATCCGAAACATTCACCTTCCGAGTGCTAAGATCTGAGAATACTAGTACAGCAGTCTGTAAAGGATCAAGTAGGTCTTTGGCCGGAGGCAAAGGTGTTGTAATATCTCGAATGATATAAAGCTGAGCTGTTGTTAATCCATGTTGTCTCGCAATGGGCTCGTGTTGAATCCATTCATATGCAGCACCGTTCAAAGCTGCTACACGTAAAATCTAAATCCAACAACCCAACATGACAATTTATGATCAATGAACGATATACACTCACTATCAACTCTCTTATGTCGCCACTTAACATCCCTTTTGTCCTCACAGCACCCAAGAGTGTATTCCAACCTTCCGCAGCAGCAGGAACATGCAATAGAGCGGCATCAAGAGCTGTTATTCCTCTCTCTCCTCGTCGTTGACGGATAGCATCACCAATAGAAGATGTACCAGGAGCAGGATATCGACCTGGAATCCACTTGGATTGTTTCTCAGGTGGTGACATTGGGGACGTGTGAAGAAGGAATTGGAGCCGGCCTTTTAAGACTGGCCTGTGAAGCCAGCATATTACATAACTTCTTTGTCGACCAAACGCAGACCAAGAGAAAAAGATGTCCTGTGTTGATAATCATTATCATGATCCTGATCATCAATCAAGATGAGAATTTTTTCTGAGTCAAATAGTATTTGCTTGGCAATCATGCCTTAAATTTAATCATCAGTAATAGATGAAGCAAACATGAGTGGATTATTGAATCACACACACTTATCTTTGACTATGCAAAATGAATTACCCTAACAAGGGGAAATGTACAATCTGATGTACAGTCAGTCTTCCTTATTGCTATTCTCTCTTTATACCTGTTCTTGGTACAGACTATAAGTCCTTTGGTCCTATTAGAGATTGATGTAGGCCCTAATCCTGATCCCTTCTTGTTCCTCAGCTGGCTTCCCCTCTCTCTTTTTTTGAGCTCTTAGGAGAAAAACCAACTGAGAAGCAGGAGATCAGTATCAGACTTCATGTCAATCTCCAACAGGACCAAAGGAATCATAGTCTACTGTTAAAGAGATTACTCATATCACACTCTTAGCTTGGACGTGTTTTTCTCCATTTACAAAATTCTACAAAATTCGATGACAGAAAATAATATACTTTGATGGCAAGAATTGAGAAGAGCAAGCCAAATGCAACACAATACAACAGGCCCACAAAAAAATAAGCATAGCAGACTTGTGGTGATACATCAATGGGCTCTTAGAATTAGTAGAGATGTATGGATGTGCTGGAGGTATGGCTGAAGACCTTTGATAGATTGATTTGATATCCAATCAAGAAATAGTTTCCCACAGTGATCATCTAACTATTGATACATTGTAGAATGATATTCAATGATTAACATAACTCAACTGTGGCTGTGCTGCTTTCGATTAGATAAAGGATTTTGTGAAGGGCATCAACATCATTCCCATTGCACTTGAGAACTTTCTAAGAGTAGTGCCCTTTGTGTGCTTCAAACTTGGCCTACTGGTAGATATGGAAAGAGTGGATGTGAAGTTTAATGCATGTACTTATTAACGTCTATTCAATGAGTTACAATGAACTTGGCATCAACATTGTAGCAACAGAGTCAAAAAGCTTTTGTTCTCAGGCTGGTTGCACCAACCAGTAACCCAATGACCCATAATCTGCAAAACCTCAGGACAATCTCACACAGGATCCCAGTAAGGTGTCTATACCCAGACACTTCGAAAGCTGAAAATAACTCTGCAACAGTCTTGCCCACTATTCCTTCTTGAATAAACAAGTGGTGGTCGGCAAGTTGAATGTCGAACGGCGGTCGGACAGATATGTTCTTAGTTGTGATGATTTCTCCGAAGTCCTCAGATCCAGAGGATGAAAATCGGGCATGTATACGCTCGTAAAGTGTTTCATCTTCCACTGAGCAGGCAGCCAGCAGCCCAGACGTGAAACCATCTTCATGAAATCCGTACTTCAAATAAGCACCTGCGTACGAGATAGAGCGCTTGTTTTGAATCAAATACATTGATTGCTGCGCATATACAGCCTACACGGTTTCGGTCACAAGTCCAAGAAAAAAAATCGAAAGGCGTACCTTTTCATCCAATATTGGATGTTCGTAATACCATCTTCCCTGGACTGTTTGTTCATCTATTTGGACCTCCGGCGGAGGGTTAAGAGTGGCGAGGACAAGACCAAAAATGCTCTCTGGAATATGCTGTAGAATATTCATGCCATCTAGGAAGGGAAGGGAGGTCAGGCCTTGAGCCAATCAAGACAATATCAAAACGTCACATGTCCTACGGATCGTCAATCCAGGTGATTCCGACTAGAAAGAAAAGGGATACATACAGCGACACACGATTTGTCTTGTCAACTTGTCCACCTGAATGAGTTAGACAATTCCAGCAAGACCAGGCCATCTGACTCTTCGGCATCAACTACGGTTACATTCAGTATTTTCTCTCTTTCTGAATAAAGACACTCGCTGAAGGATCGCTGTGTAGCACGACTTCATTCTTATTCCATTCAAAGGAGCCTAGAATTTGTTGTTCATTTTCGCGCATGTCCCCTGCTTGCAGGATACGGAACACATCGTCAGAATGACACGCAAATATGACATGGTCGTAAACAAGTTTCTCGTTGTCGTTGGTGGTGATTTCAACTTTTTGGCGCTCTTCACCTTCGCTCAGGGTCGAAGAAACACAACTAATTCTGGTTGACAGATGTAGCTGCGATTTTGAGAGCCGGCTTAATATCTGATTGACATAGCGACGACTAGGTGTCGCATTTGTTTAGCGTCTGCAAAGACCTTTGACAATAAAAATTGCAGACCTTCCTCCGCATATAGTCATCCAGTCGGGTCTTCCGCTGATCTGTAGAAGATTGTGATTATACATGAACTGAATCTGTAAACAAGTCAGCATATCGCTCGAGAGAACGGTAGGGTGAACATACCAATGTTCGCGCTGGAAAATCATCAAAACATCGGGCGGGCGGAGTGCTCCAAATTGCGGCAGTCATAGGCTATGGTAGTAGTCAGTAAAAGATCATCCCGAGTCGTTTAGGTAGCATACAATGAGGTAATTATCCTTAAACGCGTCTGAGTAACCTTCCTCTTTGAGATACCGGCCGATATTGGGACTCCTTTTTGTAGGTCTTTTCAAGAGTTGAAGAGAACAAGCGTTGAAACGAACTATATCGTAAAGCATTCGCCACATGGACGGATCAAAGATCCTCCATGGCTGGCAGAAGACGGTCAATGGGTTCTTGCCAGCCCATTCAAAAGCACCATTATCCCGAGACACACTAAAGGTCATTTGCGTGGGTAAAATTCGGATGCCTCTGGTTGGTGCTTTGATAAATAGCGGGGGAGAGGAGGAGAACATTGAGAGGGACCATGGAGGTGATTTTGGGATTCCGTCCTCCTGTGGTGGGTGGAGTTGCAGAAAGCGAAGGAAATTGGGGTAGGTCCGAGGGTTAAATACGATCTGAGATAGATGAGTTGTGAAGAATTCAAATGATGATACACCTACAAAGCCGCTAGACACAACATCAGCAAGAAGAGACCGCCAGAGAATGAGCAGATGTACTGACGTATCAACATCCACGCTGGCATTTTCTGAGTTGAACCTGACAGTATTCGCATGGCCGCCAGGTCTGTCAGAAGCCTCATACAAATGAACCTCATGGTCACTGTATTCATTTAAGAGCCAAGTTGCAGCCAGCCCAGAGACACCGGAACCAACGACGGCGACCCTCATGAAAGCGGTAATAATAAGGCAGACCAGCTATATCTATTGATGGGATTATTGATCGGGTCTCAATGTCAACTATGAAAGGAGATCAAGTTGACTCGAACAGACGTAATGTTAGGGAAGTCCTGTGCCATGTGCCATACACTCGCACACAGTGTATAGAGCCAGCCCGATACCGATGTGTATTTGGACCATTACGCTTCTCGGATACTAGCTGGTCTTAGTCAGTTCAAAAAGCTCAACCTGAATTTCAACCGCAAAGCAATCTATTGAGAACGGACTCAAGTGGCCAGGACTCTTCATCTCCCCGAACAAGGCATCTATCAGCCACTATCATCGGAGGTAGGTGCAGAAACTCAGTGACTACCAGTCCCACTGGTATGTGATTCGAGACAGGGCATGCACATGAGGGTGTTGGAAGTTACCATGAAGAAGGGAGAACTCGAGCCGTGGAACTGGGTCCGATGCCTCTAGACAGTCGCTTTCGTCGATCAAACAGTTGTACGTCAAGAGTCATCTGAAGGAAGAACCTCGGTAGCGTTCGCCGACAAGAGACTTGACTGAAGTCCTTTGTAGATTTGTGACAAAACAGTGCTCAACATCTAGATCTTTGCGATCACACGATCATACATCGATCACACATCATTCAATCTTTTGTCTCATAAGTGTCTTTCTTGTGAACTGACAGATGACAGAAATCGATGTACAGTCATGGCTCTTTTCCAACGCGTTGAATTATTGACATGGGTGTTATTGACTTTCTTCTGTCATGATCACTGCACGATAGGACTAGGGTATGTTTCTTTGAGTGCCTGCAACAAAGTCCATCATGATTTACCTCTCTCTCAGTTTCAAGGATATTCAAGAAGTAGTTGAAGAAACAAGTTTCCGTCATCAATGAAATTACTCGATGGCATCCGACTGGACATTGCTCAAAAATGTATCGATCCTAAAAAAAAAGGGATCTCCAGATTATACAATTAGGTATGAAGAGATATAGTACTATTACAGTAAAAAAAACAAAAACCAAGCATTCAAATTAAAGATCAATCCAAGACCCAACACCCAAACCTAACAGATTGAATGTCAATGGCAATAACTCTGTAGCAATGATCGCAATGCCGGCGTAGACGATCACTTTTGTGAGCACTGTTGGAACAAGTCAATACTTGTGGTGATCAGATGGGGAGAAATCAAAATCACGAACCATCAACATCATAATGCTTTACCGGAGCAGCCTTCGCCTCTTCATCCTTCACATACATCTTCGCTCGTACATTTCCAGGAAACTTATTTGATCCATAAGCACCACTGACACTTCGTAACTTGACCTCGACCTCGCCCAGTCTATCTTTGACGGTGCTTGCGCTTACACCTTCATCCATGTCAACTCTTACGCCAACCTGACTCGGTAGGTCAATAACACTAGGAATGGGATGTAGCACTCCCAAACCCTGCGATGTAACCGCAAACTCGCTAGGTACAGACTTATATTCGGTTGCAGGGGTATAGAATCGTCTGTTGGGCAGTTGGAAAACCCGGGCAAGAAGTCGGAACGTCGGTGGGAGAATTAGGTGAAGGGTAGATTTAGCAAGTAAACGCCATGTGAAAATGACGAGGATACCTATTCTCGGAAGATGATCCTAGTCAAGGCATGATATCGACGCACGAAGTAAACTGCTTACCCAAAATCATCTTCAAGGCAGCTACACTCCACCAGAGGGCTACATCATCCCATCCTCGTTCTATTTGCATCCAACTAGATGCAGTCGAGTCCCAGAACCAACCGCTACCCGGCATGACGACATGCGTCTGCAACACGGTGCCAAACTCAGAGTTTAGCATGACCCATTTCCCAAGAAGAGCACCGAAGAAAACGCTTGCGAATGCAATTGCATCCTCGAAGCAAGGGCAATCATCGACAGGTTGTGGGTGTTGATTGACAAGGAAGGCGCATATCATAATGAGAAGTACCGGAACTTCCCAGCCGCCACCCACTACCCAATTCCACAGCAGGCCACCCAAGTTAAGCCCACGACCAACATGTACAGTGTGACTCCACAGATTATCTGCTGTGGAGGATACAAAGAGGTAAAAGGGGCTGGGGAGGGAAAATGTGATTGGGATACCGTCCCAGGAGCTGTTCGCCCACCATATCGCTGCTCCGATAAAAACACCAAATGCACAGTCCGTAAAAGAGTGCATTGCAGTGTATAGACGACCGAAGACGATAGAGAAGGTGTAGATTCCGAGTAATGCCGTGAGGAATGCAAAGGTCACGGGTGAGATAGATGGGGCAATTGATGATGAAGACGGGTATGAGAGGTCGTAAAATTGGGCGAACAGGAATAAAGCTATGGAGACACTGTTAGTAGAATGAGTGGATGGAAAACCGTATTCGAGATGGTGCGAGCCGATAGCTTGTGAAAATCGTTAGGACGATCAAAATTTGCACCTTGACTAGTATATTCTTACTAAGTCGCGTAACAGGAGGAGAAGACGGTCTTGGAGAGCAGAACAAATCTTTGACAAAGGAGGAGCAATATACACCTGCTGCAAGAACCGCTAGCAGACTGTAAGATCACACCATTCAGCTAAAACTGAAGTTGCACCATGAAGCCAGAACGTACCCTCGACCAAGGTCGATATAGCCGAAGAAAAAGCATGCTGGTAGAGCTGTCATGAAAAAGGTATGTGTTCCAAGAGACGATGTGTAGACGAAGTAGGTGTCGAGCCAAGGTGACCTAATCTTCTTCTATTCTCTAATCGTCAGGTTGCTCGTGGACATAGCAGAAAGAACCAAACGACCTACTTGCATATCAGCTATGACTGTTGATTCCCATTGCACTAACTTGACAAGTGCTCGTCGTACACCGGCTCTCCATTTTGGCAGTGTCGCCTCATAGACGTCCATTGGCTTTTTCCCAGGGATGTGGTCCTCCAGAGTCAGATCGGTTATTTGGTCCTTCAGGATGCAGCTTCCATTCGATTCTGGTGGTTCGTGAGGATCGCAACCGAAGTCAGGCGCAGGCGAAGAAGACCGAGAAGAAGCAGGTGACGGTGGATAGGAGAACACAGGTCTTCCAGGACAGCCTTTTATTTCTGCATTGTACATGATGTTTCAGTGGTTCAGCATAGAACAAATGGAAAGGAGAATCTACAAAAAAAAGGAACTACAGACTGGTCCGATGTTACCGTAGTTGAATTTCCCACGAGAGATACTTGAAGATCCTCTGCCACATACAGGGGTAATGAAGTAGTGTGAATCTTTGAGCTGTCCCGGGACCCATTCAACAACTCTCTCATCACCTACGCCACAAATCGGGTATCTTCGCGACGACTGGGGGTTGGGACCAGCGTAAATTTCAAACTACTGATGGGAAACATTTCCCCTTAGACATCGGAGTCCTCTCATTGATTGATTATTTTTCCCCGCACTTGCCAATGGTTTCAAGGGCCTTTTTTCTTCTCCAATCGGATTCTATAGTTCAATCCCGTGATATCAAAGAAACCCAAAAAATGCCATTCATGAGTGAAGGACTGCCATGACAGGCCTAAAATAATCTGAATACTTATTGAATTGAATGCACAAGGAAAGCACCCATTTACTAGACAAGAGAGACTCGCAGAGAGACTCGTCCAAAGTAGATCGATGTCTCGTAATAGGACTGCAAGAGCCGACGATTCAGGTACCGATCAATTTATATCAACGATAACATTGTATCAATAATCTGTTCTGTAAACATCACTTCCATCGTGCTTGTTCAAATTTCATCTCAACCTAATAGAGACGAACGGAGTCAAGCACAATATTAGGTGACCTAATATCAATCAGCAACCTTTGTCGAGAAACAAGAACACCAATTTGTAGAACGCTCACAAGAAACCATCGCCAGCTGAACCAGAGATGACATTGATCACAATAGTGTTGGCGCCAGAAACGAGTGTTCCAGATGCTTTTGATAAAGTAAGACCACAAGACTAAAAACTGTAACACAGGAAGCTCACGAATGTTCACGGTATACATGATGTTCTATTAATCCTCATTAGATTTACCATACAAAAGTCGCGCATCAACTCACGTTTCCTCTCCAGGTACCACGGGTAACACCTATCAGTAGTTGCATAAGCTAACGCTCGGAAGGCACAAAAAAAGATTGAGGCATATACCTCGAGAATTCGGTTGACTAGGAGGAGAGGGAGCAGGTCCCGTCCAACCATTGACTTGTACTTGTGGACGACCACCAGCAAAGGCGAGGGTCGTTGCGATCTCCAAAGTACGTGCACCAACTGAAAATCCGAATCGTTAAGCTCAAATGCCGATATCCCAACAACAAAACTCACGTTGGCTAGAGGACAAGTTGAACTTAATGGTAGCGGAGCCGGTAGCCTTGAAGATAGCCATTGGGAAGTTACTGACTGCATCGCCAACATTGTAGGTGACTAAATGATAAGTTAAGAAAAGGATCAATATAGACAAGTATTTCACTACGCACTCGGACCCCAGTTACTCATGCGGGAGTCGCTCGGGCTTGTCAAGGATAAGGCTCAACATCTTGATAGATAACTAAACGAATAAACTCACTGCATAGTTTCGATTTTGCTGCATTTAGAATGAGTTACCAGAAGATAACAAGAAAAGTACTGATCACTCACTCAGCATTAAGGAAACCACGGGGAGTACCATCATATTCACCGATTTGCCAAATCACCGAAGGGTTCTGTAAAAGCTGTTGGGATCATTATTTTGCACTGGGAGTCGTTGGACTGACAGGCTCAGCGTCGGCAATATTAACACTGGTGCCGACATTTGCAGTCACGGTGACTGATTGGCTTGCAACAGCCAATTCCATTTTGTAGACTATCATTCCAGAGTTCAGGCCGTTTGTAACGGGTAGAAAATGTCTTTCTTACGAGTCATGGTGTAGGTTCCAGGTTTCATCCGAGGGGAAGTGAACGCTCCTGAGGAGTCGGTGCGTACCCTTCAAAACGGTACGGTTAACAAGAAAACCAGGAATATTAATCAACATACCAATACTGAGCATCACTGTTGCTGAAACCGATGGACATGAAGTTGGCATAGGCAGAAGGGAATCCTGTCGCATGCCCGCTGATTACACCACGAGAGGCCTTAGGGACAAGGCCTGTGACAGAAAGACCTTCCCAGAATGAAGTATCTGAAGAAACATTGGCCTTTGAGTAGGTGGATAGTCGGATTAAAACATACCAATATCAGCAGAGGGGGTCGCTCCGGTTGTAAAAGTCATGGCGTAAGGACCGTGTAGGCCCATACGATTGGCTGAGTGGGGTACATAGCAATATCAGACAAAATGCGAGCTTTCCTAACGATCCACTGACATTCAGTTTGTGTATGTCCCGAATTCTACAATGCACCGGATCAGCAACTGGCCTCTCAGAAAAATTTCAGGATATACCATATCTTCATAAAATGAAATCAGTTATGTGACATTATTTCTAATTTCAGTCTGGACTCACAAAAGTAGAGTTCTTGCACAGAGCCTGGTAATCAATGATATAAATCAGTACCTCAAGGCGATCAAACTGGTCAGACCCACCTCCTTGGTTATCAATGTCCCTGAAGAACGGACCGCCAGACGATCCCTCAAAACCAGTACCTGGGACAATCATGAAAACACTGATCCCTGAGCCAGACACACTGTGAATAGCATCGTCGATGAATTGCCTCGAGGAATAGAACTTGGACCGGGTTTGGCCATTGACTGAGAAGACGTCACTGCCTTCAATAGCTGTACCGCCGTTCACATTGGAAGCAGCGGGACCATTCGGGACAGTGGTCCTTGCAAGACGAGCAATGTATCGAAGTTCACCAACAGAGGGTTCTGCTGTGGTACTAGAAGTGAAGGTGGCGAGTCAATACGGAGAAGAGGTAAGAATGAGACAATTACTAGGTTGCCATATGAATTGACGAGTCTTTGTATTTCGCGACGTAGTAACTGTAAAGTATGAGGCATGACTGGAGAAGGAAACAGAATACCACATACTGTATGATTCCACTCGCTGTGCAAGTGATTTTTATGTAGTTGTTGTCATGACCGGTTTGGATCCAGCTGCAAGATGCACCGATCCCAGAGGCGATCTGACTGTGCTTGCCGCCCTGATCTTGTGCCTATAGAGAAACGGTATTGAGCCATATAGTATGAAGATACAACCATCATGCCAGACCTCGAGGCCATTATAGACCATTGAGATGATGTCTCCATTAGTTTTGTCAACTGAAAGCCAACACCATAAGACCTAGTTCCAAGGGTTCCATCTATGGACCTGGAATACCTTTGAAGACGAGACCGGCATCGGTATCGACAGTATAAATATTGCCGGATTCTGTCAGACCGAATGCAGCAAATACACCAGATATAAGGAGGCTTGCTTGAACGAGTACGGTGAGTCCAAACCACTGCATTGTTTGCGAAGGGTAGAGAAGGAAAGGGGGTTGATGAACTGGCAAACTGGGCCCAGACAGATATACGAGAGCTTATTGGTTTTCCAGGTAACTCCAACGATTGACCGATCAGCGGAGAAATCATGGTTGGCAGGTACTTTCCCGGTGTTGTTCGTGTATTGAAACTCTGAGAAGAGAATCCTAGAGTATCCTGTGATTCGACAGAACGGGCCGCGCCATGACGCACGTGATAGAAATTTGGTTCCCCAAAGAAATGATGGGAGGCACGTGACGTATGGTGAGAGCAGAGACCGAGACAACAAACGGAGACTCCACAGGCGAGAAGAGAGACAGACAGACAGACCAGACAGGCCAGACGAGACGGTGTGTCCACACAATGACGACCCAGGAGGCGTGGGAAGCACATACGACACAGCCTCAGCTCCCCAAAGAATCCGATCTTAAATAAATAACTCGTCCTTTTTTTCCTCTTTTCAGGACGACCACTATGACCTCCGATGTCCCAGCTGACCTCCACATCCCCGACAACTATGTTTCTCACACCCTGAAGACTCAGAAGCCTCTGCCCCCCATCACCTGGCACAATTTATATAAAAACATCAACTGGCTCAGTTTCACCATCCTCACCGTCACCCCGTTTGTCGGCATTGTGGGCGCTGTTTTCACCCCTCTTCGCTGGCAGACCTTCCTATTCTCTATTCTCTACTACTACTGCACTGGTCTCGGCATTACAGCTGGTTATCATCGCCTCTGGGCCCACCGTTCCTACAACGCTTCCCTTCCCCTCCAGTATATCCTCGCTGTGCTCGGTGCTGGCGCCGTCGAAGGCTCCATCAAGTGGTGGTCTCGAGGCCACCGTGCTCACCACCGCTACACCGATACAGACCTTGACCCTTACAATGCTCACAAGGGTTTCCTCTACTCCCACATTGGCTGGATGATGTTGAAGCCCCGGCGCAAGCCTGGCGTCGCTGATGTGAGCGACCTCGCAAAAAGCCCAGTCGTAAGATGGCAACACAGGAATTATCTCTCTCTTCTCCTTCTCATGGGTTTTGCCGTTCCTACTGTCATTTGCTGGTTTTTCTGGAATGATTCCCGTGGCGGATTTGTTTATGCTGGTGTTCTCCGTTTGTGCTTTGTCCACCACGTAAGTTTTAACCCCACCCTTGTAGAAGAGATGCTTGACGTACTTCTTGTTACAGTCCACTTTTTGTGTCAACTCACTCGCTCACTGGCTCGGGGAGACTCCTTTCGACGACAAGCACACTCCTCGCGACCATGCCGTAACTGCTTTCGTCACCATTGGTGAAGGGTACCACAATTTCCACCATCAGTTCCCAATGGACTACCGAAATGCCATCAAATGGTACCAGTATGACCCGACCAAGTGGTTCATCTGGGTTTGCCAGAGTATCGGCCTCGCCAGCCACTTGAAGGTAAGCACATTCATTTCCCATATGACTATGATAAAATCATCAATTTTTTCAGATTTTCCCCGATAACGAAGTTCAGAAGGGTCAGCTCACTATGCAGCTGAAGAGACTGAGAGAGAAGCAAGAGAAAATTGCTTGGCCAAGCGACAGCAATGACCTTCCGGTCGTTAGTTGGGAAAGCTGTGAGTCGATTTTCCTATGGTTTCGTCTCCGTCTAATCTGGAGACCAGTTCAGGAACAGTCTTCAAAACGATCTTTGATCGTCATTGCAGGTTTTATCCACGATGTTTCCGGTTTCATCGATGAGCATCCTGGTGGTTCCCACCTGATCATCAAGATGATTGGTAAGGATGCCACGACAGCCTTCTTTGGTGGTGTCTACGACCATTCAAATGCCGCCCACAATGTGAGTGAAGATATCTGGATATACACAGGTACAGGTCGCTAATTCTATTTCAGTTGCTCGCTATGAAGCGTGTTGGTGTTCTACACGGTGGATTCCAGCCGGGTGTTGACGAAAAGTCTGTCCCTCCCAGTCAACGACTGAAAATTGCACGATACAGTGAGCTCAGCCCATATAATAGTAGCACTGCGTATTCCGATAACGAGGGTCTTTTGGGATAAATAATTAAAAAAAGCTTGTAAAATTTTACCTTTATAGATGATACTCCTGGTATCAGATTTTTAAGACTTATCCATCATCCAATGCAGTAGCTTTCGGTCAGTTATCTTACGTTGCTATCCACGATTTATGGGATGGATCGAATAGAGAAATTAAATAGGCATTAATTAATCTCAGAATTGACTGTGAATGCCTACACTGTACCAAAATTAAGATGAGCAAAGAAGACTGTATAATGATCGCTTCGCTTCGGAGGTGAAGCATGACTCATGCTTTTGCAGACTTATCATCACGTGAATTACATCATCAAAGTGTTCTGATATGGAATTCTTCTACACCGGAATTGCTAATCATCTTGTTCATTTCCTGTTTCTATACTTATTGAGTGTCTCAATAAACCATGGCCAAAGGGCACGGAAAATCTTCAGCCTCATCCGCAACTCGGATAAAGCATCAGAAGAAGGCTGCAGTTTCTCTTGGAATCGATCTTGCTGCGACAGCCTCATCCAAGACACAATCCGGTCCACATAAAAACAAGGAAAAGACTGCAAGAGGCAAGAACGAGGGAAAAAAGGAGCCGAAGGTTAAGGCATGCATTCTACCTGTTAAGCCAGCAAGGGCTCAACCGGATCCCTTGGAAGTTGGCGGGCTGGCTAGCAGGCTTCCACCGGAGATGGTTGTCGTACTCAGAAATGTTGGGAAGAAGGCACAGGTTACGAAGATCAAAGCGTTAGAGGACTTGAAGACTAATTGGGTCGAGAAGATCCTCAGGGGAAATACTGCAACCGGGGAAGGCAGTGGCGTTGATATGGATGTACTGTCGAGCCTGGTCGACATGATTCCTGCGTGGGTGAGCTGAAACATTGAAAAAATACATCTGAATGAATTATGATCAAATACCATAGATACAATATATACCACCCCTATTTGTTCATCCTTCTCGCCGCATTAGGCAGCTCGCCATTTCTGTGCATCTTAATCTCCTTAAAGTACCAGAAGTAAGGGCGCAAGTGCTTTATTATCTGCAAGAAGTGGCGACGAGTGAAACGTTGGAGAGCGTGCTTGGAACTTGGTGTGTTCTCGCTCATGACATCGACAAGCTTGCGAGTAGCATAGGGACAGAAGCTTGGAATTCGTTTGTTCGTTACTGTCCAGGACGCTCTGTGGAAGAACCGTTACTGGACGCGTCGGCTGAAGCATACTTCCTTCTAGACGCCACCTCCAGGCATACGTTGTTCGGGTTCTTGCAACGTACTGCCTTGGATCCACTGGGAGTATATACATATCTAAATCCTCTTCCGACAAGTATTGTCTCCACCCCCTCTGAACAGCCTAATCTCAAAAATCGACCCGGAGGCAGCAATAGGGGGGCGACAGCAAGTAAGCGGCAGCAACTGGCTTCTGCCATTGCTGCTGCACGGAAGGTCGGGATAGATGCCGAAGAGCCAGCGAGGAGTAAATCTGAGGAGTATGATGAAAACGAATCGGATAGGAGTGCTAGACTAAGAATCAGTGCCGTTGGTGGCTTGCGGTATTTCCTTGGTGAGATTGGTCTTGCGGGTTTTTTGACGACCTGACAAGAAAAACAGATGATGATAATATTTCGGAGGAGGTTATGATATTATTGAAGAATCCTCTGTTCTGGTCCTTGCTGCACTATGCCGAGAAGGCACCGTTCCTTCGAATGGATACTCGCAAGGATCTTGATGGTATTGAAAGCTTTGGGCATGGACAACCTAATGTTAGACAGGCAGGATGGGGCTTTTTGATGAAGTTGTTGGACAGTCACAAAGGTGCGCTGAGATGTCTTCAAGTGAAAAATGACATATCGCTCAGTCATGTACAGAGCGTATAACACCCATTTTGTCGGTCCTGAGCTCAGCTGTGCTAAGGTCTGCTTGGGTTGAACCAGACACATCGGTCCAAGGAGCGATGTGGCAGCCCTTGTTGACATTTATCAAAGGCATGCCTGAAATTTGACGATCTAATGCCGCCCACCTGAAAACGGATACGTGTGTAGGTTTCCCGAATTGTTGGGAGATGGAATTAAACAGGTCCTATTACAAGGACGAGGACGGGGATGAAGAAGATACTGATAGTGCCGAGGACAACGAAAATTCCGGCATCAAAGGTCAGGAAAGTAACGAGAAGCATGAGCGCCCTCCAGAAACGATCAAACCATCTTTGGCTTATCAAGACTTTTTGCAATTTCTCCAACTTGGATGTTCTGGCTCACCTGTTGAAGGATATCCAACGGTTGTGATTACTCTTTCCACCATTCCATCTTCGGTGAGTTATTTCATGTGGATCGTTTTATGAGTTTTCACTAGAGGTCGTAGATCATCGCATCATCGGGGGTTGAAGCACCACTTGAGAACCTTTTTGACTCGTTTTGGGCAGCGCTCGATGGACGCGCATTAAGTTCGCTACACCGTTTTTCTGTGTCTGCTGCATTCCTCTCTGCACTCTTGGAATGCGTTGTATTCATGGCTCGACGGCTGATCCCTGACTCGAAGAAATCTGAAGACAGAAAAGTATCCGTACTCATTCCAAGTGATTCGATGAATGCTAGGTCCTGGGTACACGAACAATTTGGCAAAGTATGGCGAGAATTGAAGGATGGACGACTCAAAGTTGAAGAGAGGACAGCCGCAAGACTTGTGGCCCAAAATTTGGATGCACTCGATAAGGTCGAGCACGATTTTGCTGTTGGGAAAGTAGATACTTCAGGATTGAGAGATGCGGCTTGGAAAGCGGTGGAATCTGGACTGAGGAGTGTGATGAGAACGAACCCAGTGCTGGCATCAGCCTTCTTAAAAGTCCTCTTTGATCATTTCAGAAAGGCAACGACAGCCAAACAGGCGGTAGAAGACTTGGTCTTTACAACTCTTAATGAAAGTCTGCAACGTGTCACTGATTCCCTTTCGATGGAAAACGGACAGTCCAACCAAGAGGATATCAAAATTTTGGAGTGTATGCTTGAGCAATTTCGGGAGGCTTTGTTTGATGATTGTACTTCTGCTCAGGTTCGTTCAGCAAAGGTTCTAATTTGTGTTGTTTCAGAATGATTGTTGAATTAGCGCTTCGATGAACTTGTACAAACTCGGACAGATATTCTCTTCGAAACATCACCCACATTCTTGTTCTCGTATCTTGCCCACAGAAAGCACGAGGAAAGTGTCTTGGGTTTATGGTACTCAATTTTGGACGTTATCGTCACAAATGTTCATGATAAAGAGAGGACAAGAAAGTTGGCTATGGAGATTATGCAGGCAGTTCAGAAAGGCGATTTACCTAGGTATCTCAAGCCGAAGTCAAACGAGCTGGATGACGTCGTCGGCTGTTTGTTAGGTAGAGTGTTGAGCGGAGAACCCGTCTCTGGCACAGATCTGGATGTGGTCAAAGCGATTATGAGAGCTCATTGTACGTATTCAATTCTCTTGAGAAATGCCAGGTTTCCTCACCTGGATGAATAGCTTATTTCCTTTCCGAAGCTGGATATGCGAACCTCGTGGAGACGATTGCGACTACTGTCACTCTTCGCATGGAGCTACTGATAGGAGGAACGAAGCAAGAAGATTTAGATTTAGCGGTGTTCCGTGGGCTCATCGATCTGTTAGACCTCGTGTCATTGCAAGCCACAGGTGGCGAGAAAAGGGTTATTGAAAACATCCTTCCGAACGTATTCTTGTTCGGTCATCTCATACCTGATTGCGTGGTATATGAGTTTGACGCAGATTCCCATGTGTTCAGTGTTGCAAGAGAGATATGGAGGCGGGAGACTGATTTGCGGAAGGTTGAAAAGGAGGTTGTTGAAAGGATTTTTGCCAGCGTCAAGTTGAGATTAAGTGAATTATTGATTGACACACAGGTTCAGCCTCTGTGAGAACCTTTTTTATCTTCCGATAATATTATTGTGCTGAATGTTGATTAGGCCTAGAGAAATACTCAGAGTATTGCCAGCCCTATCTCTGGTCCAAGAGCTCAAGATTTCGATACTGGATGACATCTTTCCCTCTTCGAAAGCGCTTGACAGCATGCTCCGCCGCTTACCGCACGATCCAATTAATCCAAGTATTGCTGCCATTGACCCACTCATTCCAACAAATGCATGCTCTCCGGCCCATGGTCCCCAGTCTACGGATAGCCGAGGATTTTCGACTTACGCTCGGATTGTCGAAGCCTTGTTGCGAGTATTCTTGGAAGATAGAAAACTTGCAAAACAGAACCTGTGGGCTCTCAGACATTTTATCGTACTTTCTATATTCGCCAGCGACTATCAAATGGTGCCGGCAGAAACTTGTCCGTGGTTTGAATCCAAGGCGTTGACTGAGCTCGGCGACTTAATTAGTCGGGTCCAACAGATCACCGCATACCTGATTCTTGGGTCTCTTCAGGATGCTCAGGATGGTTGGAGGCGGGGCGTAATGAAAAGAGTCGGAGCAGTAAATCACATCAGCAATGGGACGCAATTGGAAGATTTTGTGGTGGGGGTGTTGGATACTGCCGCAGAGAGTGATGAAATTCTTGATACGAGGGTGCTTGGGACTGTTCTCGGGGCTATACTGGAGGATATTGGGAAAGAGGAGGCAGAACAGTGGGTTGGTTTTGCATGGAAACTAGAAAGGACTGGTGTGGCATCCATCAATCAGTGTCCGATCTTATTAGTTCTGACAATCGTGTGCAGCACCGCAAACTTCTATGACCATCATTTCGGCCATTGCGAAGACAAAAGTAGAATCCCTTCGTCTGGATAGATACCGGAATGAACAAGCGGATAAGTTATCTGACATCAAACCCAGCAGGGCAAATACTGATGGATTACTCTGTCTGAGAAGGCTCGTTGCTTCAGCGCCAGATCTGGAATCCGATGTTATTTTCCTTTCACAAAATCGTGCGGTGAATGTCGTCATAGCTTGTCAGAATTGGGTTGTGTCGGATGATGTAGAAATCAACGAAGAGGTTGATGAAGCTATGATGCTCATTTTCGTGTTATTGGTACCTATCTTACAGAGCACTCCTGGATCTCACTGGGAGTTTATTTGGGATATGGCGGAGCGTTATCTTGAAGTATGGTTCTGTCCACTGCCAAAATATGAAGTATACTCAAGTTCTCTAGAGTTCATACATTGAAGACGATAGCATGCTCACCACCCTTATTCGAAGCATTCGGCTGATAGTTATCATAGAAGATCTGGTCAAAGCCAACAAACCTTTCAAGTCTGAGTGGGATTCTCGGAGGACATTTATCTTAGAGAAGATTAGAGACTTGGCCTTCGTCAAATCGGGCAAGTACCCCTTTTTCTCCCTATCATCAGCTTTCTCACTCTGAACAGACATCAGTCCTTCCCTGCCTCGCTCCAAATACAGGGAATTAATCTTGAATGCTCTCAGAGAATTACCTGAGTCATTGATGAACGAAACTACTCTACCTCGAGTGTGTGCAATCTTTATTCCCTCTATTCATGACTGATGTTGTCTAGATGTGCCATCTCGTGATTGATCACTCTACTGAAGTCCAGAAGGTGGCATATGGAATTATGCGAAGTGCAGCTAAGAAGCGCACTGAACATCTTGTCATTGAAGCTGGAGTTGATTTCGAGTCCACGGTACAGGCTACTCTTCCTTTGGAGTTGCTGGATATCGTACAGAGGCATGTTGATGTCGTCAGTGTTGAAGACAAAGAGGAGCAACAAGTAGGTATCGTCTGCATGAGCAGGAATAATTTTGTCGTTGACTGGTTCCTAGAACATATTTGGCTCTCTACTAGCTTGGATGCTCATATTTGATCTCTTTCAGGATGCGGTCAGTATAGTTTTTATGGGGTGAATTTTTTGTATTGACCATCATTCTGTTAGTCTTTTAAAGTCAAGTCGGAGTATATTGAGCAACTTGGAAATGCAGAACTTATCAATAATAGTTTTATCCCACTGTTCCTTGAACTTTTGCGCCTGGAAGGAGGGTTAGATAAAGCATTTAAAGTGAACATATGGGCTGTCAATATCTTTTACGTCGATCGTGAGTCAACCCATTGATGTGGAAATCGGCGCTCGCTCATCCTGGATTAGTTTTTGAACTTGGCAATCCAATCAGCATACGTCTTCTCGCTGCTCATCTTTACTACCGTGCTCTACTCTATGTTCCGGCTCTTGTTCATTCATGGCTTTCGAACTGCAAAGACCGGCAAATTTCATCGACTTTGACTACGTATACATCGCAGTATTTTTCTCCCACCATTATTGATGCTGAGCTTGCCCATATCAAGGGACCTGCTGGTCAGGAGCTTGCAGATGATAACATGTCAATCAAAGTTGCTGCCGCTGTCAATGAGGTCATGGCCTCATATTCTGTGGATGAACATCAGCTAGAGATCAAGCTTAAGATTCCTCCTGATTGGCCTCTACACAAGATTGAAGTTCGAGATCTAAAGCGCGTTGGGGTAGACAATGAAAGGTGGCGAGCCTGGATTTTGGCAGTGCAACAGATGATTTGGTCGAGCGTGAGGACTCATTTTTCTTGATCTTCTGAGCTTGCATTTGACGTATCCGTAGAACGGCCGGATAACTGATGGTTTGAGCCTCTTCAAGAAGAATGTAGCCCTCTATTTCGAAGGACAGGTTGAATGTGCCATCTGTTACTCGTACGCCCTGTTCTTTACAATTGTCTTGGGTTTACTGACAATTGCGCAGGATTATCAGTGTGATGGATAGTAGCCTACCGAAAAAAACATGCCAGACGTGTAAAAATAAATATCATGCGGGATGCCTTTACAAGGTGCGTCAACTATTTCAGTGTCATGACAGCGCATTGAACTGGGCCATTATGCTAGTGGTTCCATACGAGCAATGCCTCTACTTGTCCATTATGTCGCTCACAAATTATTCTAGCTTAGAGTAGCAATTTTTGTAATAGATTTAGTCGGTTCTATGAGTTGCCGACGGCCCTTTGGCAAGGTTTAGGTCTCATAATTTTAGTCTATGAGCAACTTCTCTGTTAGTATATCGGTCAGTACACGCGCCTGTCATTGTATAATGTTCGCGCGAAAGCGGGGTTCGATTCCCCGACAGAGAGAAACTTTTGTGATAAAATTTATCGGTGTGATCTAACAAATCTTTCAGAGCGAATACACTGCGCAGAATCTTGTTTATTATTCCACCGCGACACAGGATTCTGTGTTCTTATCTGCTTGGAGACTTGGATCGTCTTGAAAAATAATAGCCGTCCAGCCTTATTCTGCAATCTTGGGATCTGCTTGTATCTTTATCAAGTCAAATTATGGGATGCTCTGATACAGCTAGTTAATCCAAATGATATTTAGGAGATATAGTACATACAAGTCATGCACAAGTTTTTTACAGTCCACGACGGGTAACAAAGTTCTCGAGGTCCTGAGATGTGGCTACTGCCAGAACAAATTTACGTTCGTTATCCGTGACTGAAGTGGCGTCAGGAGACAAAATCAGCTGTAGTGATTGCGATCATCATACCGAGAGCAAATATGCTTGAATTAAGGAATTTTTCCAATACTTCGAGAGTTGTTTCGGGAGTGATCAAGGTATAGGGTTCCGACGCTTTGCGAACGAACTTGACCATGAACTTGCTGATCCTGTCGTCCTGAGAAAAGCCTGTCTTAGTGAAATAACCTAGACAGGTGCCGAAGATAAGGGTACAGGGTTGGCTTGACGTGCTTCCCATTTCTTCTTGAGGTCTGCAACGTCTATGTATCCAAGAGGTCTCCTGTTTTTGTTAAGGACCCTGCCCGGTGATTATCATGTTAAGGCATTCCGATGAACGCCTACTTGATAATCACATACGGTATGTAAGAAAAGTCGCGCTCATAAGCGAGCTCGGTTGCTCGAGAAATACGCTCGCTCGAATACAAGGCGAAAGCAGGCGAGAGTTGAAGGTCCTGAGCACGCGATCAGCATCAGGATGCCATGCAATAGAGTTGGATCAACTTCAACAACTGCTCCACGAAATTTGTCGTCACTTGGGATGGAAAAAGAGGGTTGCATTACACTCTGCACGATGGTTGCCATTGATAGTGGTACGAAGATCTGGTCCAGTTCAGTAGCCTGAGCGATCAATCAAAGTTGATGCCGTGTGATTTGACATTGTGACACATTGTTCTAAGGTGTCAGTCCTCGAAACAAATCGCATATGTAATGTCAATGACCACAGAGCAAGAAAAGGGGGCCCCCCCAGGGCCTAAACCCATTCGCAGACTAGAAGAGTCCCTGATTAATCGGATCGCTGCCGGGGAAGTGAGTCCTTCCGGGAAAAATAGTCGTCATGTTCCCTCAAGCAAGCTCAGATCATACACCGACCGGCGTCAGCCTTGAAAGAACTTTTAGAGAACAGCCTAGACGCTGGCTCAACTTCAATCCGTGTCACAGTCAAGGATGGCGGCTTGAAGCTACTTCAGATCCAAGACAATGGCTGCGGTATTCGCGTGAGCACTGTGTATCCGACGCGGGAATGGCATTGAATACAGGCCTTCCGAACCAGAAAGATGACTTACCAATCCTTGCTGAGAGATTCACGACGTCCAAGCTATCGAAATTCGAAGACTTGTCTCGGATAACAACATACGGATTCCGAGGAGAGGCATTGGCATCCATTTCTCATGTCGCCCACCTCTCGGTAATCACAAAAACGAAGCAAGCCCCAACTGCTTGGGAGTATGTCTGCTCACAACCTCGATCACATTGGAGAGGCTGAAAATCGTCACAGAGCGGCCTACATGAATGGAGTGTTGGTAGATCCAAAAACACGCCAACTCAGTGAACCCAGAGTATGCGCAGGAAATGATGGAACAACCATAACCGTAGGTCTTGTCTCCCTCGTTTTGGGACAAGTCCAAATCTCAACGCGCAAAAGATAAAAGACCTTTTCTACAATACCCCAATACGCCTTCAGGCTCTTCGCAACACTTCGGAGGAGTATTCGCGTATTTTAGATGTGATCACCAAGTATGCAGTTCACAATCCTCATGTGTCCTTCTCGTGCAAAAAGGTACGCTGCGTGTTTTCAGCTCTTACCTGCCTTTAGTTGATCTGTTTACCCAGGCAACCTCCACTACCCCTGAAATTGCTACCCCTGCTTCAAAGACTGTCCAACAAGCAATCCGGCTATTATATGGCCATTCCATCGCCACCCAACTCCTCGAAGCTAGTATCTCCTCAAAGGATAAGAGGCTCCCTTCTGAGGCCGAGGATGAAGACGAAGATGCAATGGACGTCGATCTTCCCAAAGGTCCAATGACTTGGTCTGCTGAAGTTTATTTCAGTAATGTCAACTACCAAGCGAAAAAGATGGTTTTTCTGCTTTTTATAAACCGTTTGTACTGTTTTTATCATTCTTGGCAATCTCGCGTCTGACGCCCTAAACAGACCGTCTCGTGGAATCTCAGCGCATGAAACGTTCATTGGAGGCAGTCTACCATGGGCTGCTTCCCAAAGGGACATCGCCATTTGTGTACTTGGGGTATGCTGATGTAAATCGTTCCTAAGAGTTGTTAAATCTGAATCATGAGCATAGCCTTGAGATAGATCCCCGTTGTGTGGATGTAAATGTACATCCGACGAAACGCGAAGTTCATTTTCTGAACGAGGAAGAGATTACAGAACGTATCGCAGACACTATGCAACAAAAGTTGGCTGCACAAGGGCAATCGAGGACTTTCGAGTATCAGGTGAGATCTACCATGTGTATTTGTAGTGATCTTGCTTTAACCTTGGGACCGCAATAGACACTACTGACATCAAATATCAGTGGTCCTTCCATTTCTAGGAAACGGAGTAGGAAGGAGGCCGAGGATGAGAGAGGAGGTGAAAGTGGAGAGGAAAAGGCAGAGGATGCCGTAGGATCAACTGGAACAAGTAAGCCTTCCCGTACAATTTTTGAATGCCTCTAATGGATTTCTCAGAACAGGAAAAGAAGAAGACATACTCATATCAGAAAGTTAGAACCTCTCTTGAAGATAGGACTCTCGATTCAATGTTCCCAGTGCGGAATCCTACCCAAATACAAGACCATGGAACATCCACAAAAGGGAAAGAGAAAGCATCTGCTGAAGGGACACCTGCAAGATTGAGAGATGTCAAAGAGACAGAATGTATGCTAACTTCAGTGAAGACTTTGAGACAAAATGTCGCCAAGATGCGGCATCGACGTGAGTATCTTGTTTTCCAGATTGTGGTTAATAAATTTTAATCCGTATGTGTCTTTGTTTCGTTTTCTAGAGCTATCCGAGATCTTGGAAAAACATACTTTTGTAGGCATCGTTGATACGCACAAATGCCTTTCTCTTGTGCAATATTCCACCAATCTCTATCTTGTGAACCACAGCTCTCTGGGGTGCGTTGCTCTTGTGGATCACGTTTTAATCAATATCTTGACGCGGAATATCTAGGGAAGAACTGTTTTATCAGCTTGGATTACGGCAATTTGGGAATTTCAGTAAAATGAAACTCGAACCTGCACCTTCTCTCAGAAATCTTGTAGAGATTGCTGTAGAAGCCGAAGACTCAACAAAAAACAGTAATCTGACGAAACCTCAGATTGTCGAGGTAGCTTTACTTTCGCAAGTCCTGAGTATCAATTGATCTCATGGCTTTCTCAAGAAAATTACTCAGATTCTCACAGTACGACGTGAAATGCTTGGAGAGTATTTTTCTCTGAACATATCAGAGTCTGGGCTCGTGCTGAGTCTCCCGGTCCTGCTTCGCGACTTGATTCCCAATCTTGATTTTTTGCCCATGTTTTTGATGAGATTAGGACCTCAAGTGCGTCACCAAAGTCTCTTCATGCTTCACAGTACGTTTGATGATCACTAACCCAGGTTGATTGGATGTCCGAGATGGAGTGTTTCGACACCTTTCTCCGTGAACTTGCGTATTTCTACAGCCTAGGTGCTACGTTTGCACAGAAACCTGGATCAGAAGTGTCGAATGAAGATGAATCTCATGATAAAGCTGAAAGATGGCAAATTCAACATGTTTTGTTCCCTGCTATGCGCCATTACCTTCAACCCCCAAAGACGTTGTTGGATCGTGATGTTGTTCAGGTTGCTAGTTTACATGACCTCTACAAGGTATTTGAACGTTGTTAAATCAGCTATACAATCCATCCTTCATTTCCTGCTTTCCCCCGCATATTGAAATATTAACGAGTGTCTGTATCATAAGTCTCAAACCGTTTACTGACACATCTAATCTAAAGCGTACATTACATTGCCTTTGCCGATACAGTAATACAAATGTAAATCCAGTCTCTTTTGTGATCAGATATACTGGAGATAAGGAAAATGATGGAAATGGAAAACAGAGCAAGATAACAAGACAAAGACAAGAATACGGACAGATTATCAAGACCGTGAGCCATTCGTTGTGATAGTTCGCTCAGCGGGATGTGAGACAGGAGAATCAAAAACAAAAGCATCTTCGTCGCTGTCGGTATCGGTTTCATGGGTAGACTCCGCAGAGTCATTGGTGTGCCGAACCTCAAATACGTCTAGGAAAGGTGTCTGAGGAACATCATTGATTGTGTCTGCAGCGGTGGATTTAGCAAGAATAGCAGCTACACGGGCTTCAAGTTTTCTGCTTGGTATAGAAGAAGCCTGGATATCTGAAGGGTCACCGTCTTGGAAATAGCTCGTTAAATCATGAAGATTCTTGACGAGTCCTCCGAAATCATCGCTATTGCCTGTGTGAACGATAGAGGTAATCGCCTCCAGCTCTGGCTCGAAAATGATTTGAGATGGGCGAGTAGGCATACTACATGTGTCGAAGACGGCCATGACATTGGTCCGACATGCTTCTCGGAGGGTATCAATCTGGGCGATACACCAGCCCGACTCTTCTGGTACACCAAAGACTGTTGTTGTAATTGTCGTAGGTATCTGCTGCGACAGGTGACTGTGCATACTCATTCGGAGGACGTGTTTTGCAGGTGTCCCGGCATACATGGCCATTGGCTCTTCCAGTACATCGAGAGCTTGGGAAGCAAGATCAGTCTCGAGAAGCCGGAGGAGAGGCATGAGAAGTTCTGAGCCGAGAAGTTCAACAGGGTTCCAGGTCTCGCGTTGCTGAAAGAGAATCTTAACGATCTGCATCGCTTGTGTGCGCAACCAGTCTTCACTATTGAGAACGAGTCCTAAAAGGAGAGTAACGATCTCCGTCCAATACTGACTGCCATAATGATCGCGGAGACACGAGATGGATTGTCGCATGAAATCGTCTTTGGTACGGAAAGCACCTTTGGAGAAGGAACTCATGATTCTGGCGATACTCTGGCGCCCATCTTGATTTGCAAGTTTACTGATATTCTCCGTGAAGGCAATGAGTGTGCTATCTCGGCGATCATTTACCATGGCATTTAAACACCAAGGAAGTGAGACTGTATAAAGATCTCGGACACGGCCCCCACTTGCATCAATGAGACGATCGTCCTGAATCTTCGTCAGCGTTTGCAAGATTCTCATCGTAGCTTCGCTCGTCATAGAGGATCTGAGACCTTTCAGTAGCGTTTGTTGGAAAAATGGTTGCCCTTCCCAATCTATGGGACAGTGAGATACGAGGAGATCAGACATGGAGAGATCGTCAAGGTCAATTCTTTGAAGGACTGCATCCAATAGTGCCAGAACCTGCAAAAATTCCTTTTCGACTGTTGTTGAGAGACATGCACAAGTGCACCAGAATAACTGGGGAAGAACGATTCTGTCGATATCACCAGTTTTTGCTATCGCAGCGATCGTCAGAAGGATTTCCGATGTGAAGGATTGGATGTCATCGTCTGATGCAGCGATGGTGTTGGTGAGACGGCCCAGGAGGAGAGCGAAATCACATTGCCTGACACGTGGCATCAAAGCTCTGAAAATTTGTAGAGAACGGAAGGCTATGCTTCGTATCGAGCAAGATGTACCCCACGCCAAAGCGAGGGAACCCCAATGGTTAGCGATTTGAGGATGCAGAGGCTCAAGGAAATTAATTGCGCTAGAACAAAGCCATAACATCTTGGATTCACACACGTCCGGTGAGTCATCCTCTGTCCAACAGTGTTCGTCTATTTCACTCATCAATTGAACAATTGCTCCTTTGATGGATGGCTGCGCACGAGCGATAGAGCGATCGGCCAACTCGGAGTAACCTGGGGTCCATGCACGGAGGATCTGGAAGAGCATACGACGAGCTCGTTGTCGAACAAACTCGCTTCGATGGTCTATATGAGTAAAAAGGGAATGGAGCAATACTGGAAGGTGGACATTGCAGTCCCAACACCGCTGCAAGGTGACATCGGACAGAAAGAGCCAAGCATACTGAGCAGAACCGAGAACGAGCCGGGGCTCGTCTGAGAATAAATCGTTCAGGTTTGACCAAAGGTCGATGTCCTCTTCGTTTGGAAAATGAAGTTTATGGTCAATGGCAGGGAGCATTCTGGCAGGCTCAATAACCGAACACAAATCCTCAAAGATCTGTCGTCCGACATGAGTTTGGCACAAACCAGTGACGATGTTGGTTGCGCAGCTGATGAACTTCGTGTTCCCAACTTTGTTTGCTTGTTCAAGCAGGAAACGAATCGCAGCATGGCCGTTTGAGAGATGGGGAGGGTCAACCAGCTTGACCCACATCATCAATATTTGCTCAGGATGGCTTTCATTGTAACGCAGAGTAAGAAGAGTGAGGTAATACAGGCAATTAATGCCTTCAGGGGACAAGCTTGTCCGGTCGTCTGTCATAAGAATAACATGCGGAAGCCAGAACTCTAGGCTTTGCAGAAGGACAAGAACGACGTCTGTAGTTCCGGGGGTTGCTGGTAAACAGGGCAGCCATTCTCCCACCTGCTTAAGCATGTTCATGGCTTGATCTGGGTGTTCTCCGGCCAGGAAATCGGAAATAGCTCGATGTGCGTGGATGTATGCACAAGATCCAGAGCCAATGGCCGTTGCTTCAAAATTGGACATGGTTAGAAGCCCATATGACTGCTGATGGATTGCCTCAAGCATTCGGAATGCCTGATCTCGAATGTCTGGTTCAGGATGTCGGAGATTTGAAAATCCCAGACAAACAACTTGGCTGAAACTGAACGGCCTTGCTTCACTCGAACACACAGTATCTACCACAACTTCAAAAAAGTGTCTGCTGCTAGAGCTTGTTTCATTTACAAGGACCACCGCACGGGTCATTAAAGCTGTGATAACCTCAGATGTGATCTGGGGCGACGATAGAATGGCCTTGATTGCCTTCCTAGTGTTGTAAATGAATCAATGAGATTTCTGTGTGTAACATATCACACCAACCTTCCGCGAGCCTGACTATGCACATGGGCAGAAGCACAAATTGCCTTGAACCGATCGAGAACGGCAGTCCCACTTAGAGGTTTGAGCATCTCCATTGAGGGCCTTTCATCTGCACGTTCCGTTGGTGAGTTTGCAGAATATTCCGGAGGAAATAGAGCCTTTGCCTATATCGGCCTCATGGGTCATATCCTAATTTTACATCGATGAAAAGAAGACTCACACACAAGGAGGCTAACGCTCCAGCAGCAGCGTATGACAACAATGTTGTTTCAGTTTGGAATTTCTCTGTTGCATTAACGGTATTCATCTGCTGAGTCCCGCCAGTTGCAGCTGCCATCTTCTGCATCAACCTAACTCTCCTCACCGCCGTGTGACTTTGGACCCCAAATTGACACCATTCTTCACACAACCGATACAAAGTTAGATGCATATTCGCCGCCACGAATCGGTCCGAATCCTTGATCGATGCTAACGCATCAAACACCCTCTCAATCGTACCACAGAAATACCTCCTCAGCCTCTGCAATGAATAATTATCCCTCATCTCTGGTGTACACAAAAAACCCTGCGTACTCCGTATAAATGTTAGAATGTTCATCAAACTCGTTTGTCTCCCTGTCGATCGCTGATCTTTCAGGAGATGCGCAGTGTAGAAGTAAATCCCTGCCACGGCCGAATGCAACCTCTCCTGCCTCCTACTCCGTTCCATACTAGCAAGACCACCGGCAACAGCCTTCATCCTCGTATCATCAATCAATTGTCTGCTCCCTAACAATCCGATGTTTGCTTCAGCTACTGGTATAGTCATGCCTGCATTAACTTTCATCCTCGGGTCATAATCCGTCTGCCTTCCAGCCAACGATTTGAGATCTTCCAATAGCTGCGGATACACATTCGAAGGGAATGAACTGATGCAGGACACAGCAATATCTCTGAATAGAGTATACTCCGAATCCAAGAATGGTGTGAGGCGTTTAAATAGGTATCGTGAGTTCGGATATTTTCGAAGCTCTACCTGAGGATCGGCAGAGACATGGGCGGGAGTAGCTTGAGGTGGTCCACCAGAAGGATTAATCTCAGGCAAGATCGAAGTCGAACAGATAGTTTTTATCCAAATATACCACTGTTCAATCAATCTTTTACTCTCATTGATCAATCGTAGTCCATCCTTCTCAGTGATCACTCCTGCGCCTAGACCTCCTCGATTAGCGGGTTTGGAATGACTCAATCCGGCAAGTTGAGAGATCTGTGGGTGGAAACGAAGAGCGGCTGCTGCGAGAGCTTCACGGAAGAGTGGAAGCGACAAGTCATGCTGATTCATGCAAGTCTGCATGAAACTAGGGAAAACGTATAACCAAAGCTTTTTGTCGAGGTCGTCCAGGCTACCAGCAAGGTCAAGTATTATATCAGACTTTCCGGTGCTCTTCCTTTGCTTCAGCCGATCGAGTTCAACATCCTCCAAAAGATCATCGAAGCCGTCAAGATAGTGATGATCAGTACCATTAAGCAGTTGCTGCGTGATACCAAGTGTCAACTCGACACCTGAATGGAGTTTCACCACTTCCTCAATCAAAGATCCAAGAAGCCTAACTACCTCAATCCCAATCAACCTCGTCCCCACAGCAACATGAGCGAGCAGGAACAAGCTCGCCGCCTCGACTTGCAAGCACTGGTTCTTGATATCCTCAAATTGCTGAGCAAAATTTGCTGCATCCAGTTGTACCACATACATCTTCCACTTTTGCACTGTCATTTTCCACAGCTTCAAAAGTTTGATGCATTGCACTATCAAGTCCGATCCTGAAGCCTGTAGGATTCTGGCAGGATTAAATAAGGATGCAGTAAAATGTCGAATCACTGTTGATACATTTATCGGCTCATCCATGATCCTCTTGATAGCTTCCACAGAGGTATTACTAAGACTTGGCTCGACATGTAGAACACCGCGTATAAGCATCTCTGTACCATCGCCTAGTGAGATAGATGGATATAAAAATCTCGGCCATGCGGAATAACATGTTTGTAAGAGGTTGATCTGGGGTACATGATGAAGTGAATAGGCAATAACGAATGAGTCGTCATGTTTGCGAATAACATAGTTGGATGACTCTTCAAACGAGGGATTGACACGAGAATAAGAGTATTGATCTTCCAGCACAGACATGTTTCCGACATTGTGGTCGCAGATGCTGGCAATTTGATTGAGAGTCGTGCCCAATCGATTGACATACTCTTGGATGATGGATTTACTGGAAAGTGAGGATGGAAGGATGGTTGAACAAGTAGGATAATCGGATTTCGGCGGTACGACAGAAAAATCGGGTGTAGATGGCCATGCAGGGATACCATTCTCTTTTTCCATTAGCTGAAAGGAAAGAAGTGTTGCTTGAACAGCAATGGCGATCCTGTCAGGAGACAACGGGCCTGCAGCTCCACCCCTCGTCATAGCAGCTATATTGGTTTCTTGTAGTAATTCAAGGCATAAATCCCGACCAACGTCAAAATGACGAGAGAGGATAAAGTGTACGACATAGGTGAGAAAATCTAATCGATCCGGATCGTCCAGATGGAAGGCGGATAGCTGTTTAGCGCTAAAAAAGTGTTTCATGAGTGTGTCTAGTTTCGCAGCAGTGGTGGAGGGGGACTCTTGGCAGCGGTAGAGGTATGTCCAGATGAGGCGCAGAATTCCATTCATAACCATGACTCGATTCGGTTTCTCCTGCTTGATCATGAGGTTTCGATAGCAGACTGTCGGGAAAAATAACACACCTTAAGCTTGGTGATTGATATTTCAAAACATGACATCCAGTGCTTCAAGAAGAACACTTGAGGCGCAACACACAGACTCGTAATTGTAAGTGGGAATGCAACTCGCCAATAGCGAGGTTTGGCCATCATTTCTCGAGCTCTCGGGTAGATGATTTCAATCGCCTTGGCCCATTGAGGGTTGTTCGTTTCTGCTTGAGCAGTCTGATATACTCCGTCATGAGTAACCGTCTAGTAAGAGGAAAATATGAACGTACCTTGCTTATAGGATGTAAAATATGCACAAGAGTCTCTGCAAAGGTGGACTTGAAGCGCAAACCATGGGCATTGGTGAACACTTTTGCAAGAGGCTCCATGAATTCTGCTCCCTCTTCAAAAGCTTCGTATGGCCAAACCTACAATCATTGGTATCAGTTCTTAGTTCCTAAGAAGATATCAGGTTTATTCACTTTGATCTTGATGTGCATCAGTGCTTTGACCAAGTTCTCATACTTGAGATCAGTATCCTTCGATACCTGACCAGCCGTAATATAACTGAACTCGGCCAGAAAACGATCAGTGACACTCATGAATCTATGCAAATCATTGTGATGAAATTGGTTGACGGATGACCATGTTGCACAAGACACACCTGATGTTAGCAATATGTCCTAACAATGTTGCATAAAGCTCCGCATTCGTCCTATGATTCACAGACTGAATCAACAACCTCGTGTCTGGTCTCCTGAGCTGCTCAAATGTCGTCTCTTCCAGATTATAACCCAACATCTCTCCAAGTGCATCTTTTGAAATTAAGGAAAACACATCTATCAACGCTCGACACATGATGTATATCGAGGCCATGGACTTTCGCTCGTTGAGAATGGACGGAACATCGAATGCTTGTTGATGAAAATTGTTGCGCGAGGAATCGGGAGATCGACTGGAATGGCCATGAATAATGTTAGCACTGACAGATTCATGTTGACTTCTTCTCCAGCGCATGATGGAGTCTATCACTTGTTGAGAGTGCTTTTGGGCTAATTGGCCGAGAGAGCGGAGGTTTTCATCAAACTTGGTGTCTACACCGGGACCCAGGTGGTCAGGAAGCAAGGGATTGTGGTCCTATTCCACGACCATTGACATAAAGAACCAGATAAGACAGAAATAAGGGCTTACGAGAGGAGCACGCAGGAAATTGTCAATCTTGCGCTCTGCAAGAGCAACAAATCGAATGAAGACAGCATGGAGAGCAAATTCTGAAGGTGTCTTCGGGTCCATAACCACTTTCTCTTCTTCCGTATCTATCGACACACTATCACTCTTCATCATTTGACCGAAAGGTAGTGGTGGCATGGGTGGCAATGAAGAAGGCGTTCCATGGCCTAGATCAAGACCGAATTCTGACACTCCATGAAACATCGATCCCGAACGCGAGTGCTGTGATTTAACGTAGCCTTGGGTTTTCGATCTACTCCTGCCGAAACGGACCTCTGTCGATCCTGGCGTAGGTGGTCTGTGGAAAACTGAGGTAGAGCTTTTAGCACTGGGAGGATGGCCATGATTCAAGGAAGATGTAGAACGATTGAAGGAATTCTTGAGTACCGGATAGGATGTGTCTAGTTGTGGGACAGGAGGAAGGTCATTGTTGACATTGTTCTTTGTACTGCTTTTAAAGGCGGCACGTATGGAAGCAAATGAAGGTTTTTTAGTAAACGCGGAACCTGCATTGCTGACGGATGGCTGTGAAAAATGCCCCAAAGTAGCACTTCGCTTGGCTGCGAAGCCTTTTGTCATAGCTGAACTGGTAGAGTCGATAGAAGTGGAAGAATGCGCCCTAGAGTGGGAGAAACTTCGTTCACCCCCGAGATTTGCTTGCGGGCTAGACGGATCCCAGCCAGAACCTGCACCTCCAACGCCGAATCCAACGCCGAATCCAGCACCAGAACGTCCAAACGACGTGGGTATAGACTCCGCATTTCCTTCGTCAAAATCTTATGATAATGCAAATGAATAAGATGCCTCGGAAGCGGGGTTCTCTGAACTCACCTGGTATCGTAATCTGTACCCCTTCGCTCATGACTGTAGTCGATATCAAACTCTCCAAAACGTCGAGGGCTAGCCAGAGTGAGAGGCTTTGACAGCACTTGACCAGAAGTGCTGCAAGATAGGTTGCCCTGGCGCGAATAGGACGGAGATGGTCGGACAAGAAAAGCTGTCCAAGTCTGTTTAGACGCCGTTCGCAAATTCGTCCCTGATTGCCACCGGGACTTTCATTACCACGCTTCTCGCCGGCAACTCAAACACTGTCGAATAAACACATTTCTATTTAAGCATACATTTTCCAGCTGAGAAACTGATATCCTTATTCCAAATCAAACGGCGGACTTTACTTATTTTACTCCACTCCTGACAACAACATCCCCTGGTCGGTCCCAGAGGCTCCTGACAGTGGCTCCTCAGCGCCACCCACATCTCGAACCAACAGTTTACGCAATCCGATTGCCATTGTATTTTACCGTATCCGAAGTATTGCTTCTCTGCTCATAATACTACACCAATCTATTCTGTTTTGGTCATAAATCTTACCAAAGGACTACTGACGAGCATAATGAGAGAAGGAGTGATGCGTCGCAACTTGTGCAAAGTCGAGAATGATGATGCATTCACCGTGAGGCAATAAATGCCGTCCGATGCATTTTCCATATCGGATCATCACAAGATGTATCAAAAACAAATGAGTACAGATGCAGGAAGTCTCGTTCATGAATATTATATAATGGAGGCAGACTTAGCCTCCCTGACTGCAAAGCAGCGACGATATGGGTCATCCCGAGACTGGAGGCCTCACGGAATGAGACGTCAACCGAGACTCATAGGGTACTAGAATGGTTACTTGTAGTAATTGACCCAGCTTGCAACATTACACAGTTCCGACAACTCAAGAATTTGTTCAAGCTCCTCAATTGCCTGCTGGAAGCTCGCTCTTCACTATCAGCCACAAATTTTCTTCAGTAATTTTAGATGTTCAATGCTTCTATCTTTAGTCGTGAGAAGATGGTACAGGACGCGCGTCGCGTACGCTAATCTGTCCTCCGGCTCATAGTCATTGTATCATGGGGAAAGCGCAAGAGTTTTCTATCAAAGCTCCGTCTGAAGACCCCAAGAAGAAAGAGAAACCTGGGGAAGGGCCTGACAAAGCAGAGGGATCATCCAAACTTCTGGGGACCAAGAAGATCGAGGATGGGAAAGAAGGCGAAGGCGAGGAGCTGGTATGTTTTCCGGTTGCACGTGGGATCTGTGCGCTAGATGCTCGATGCTTACTTGAGGTGTTAGTCAGAAGAAGACCAGCAACTAAAGGCAGAGCTAGAGATGTTGGTAGAGCGACTCAAGGTATTTTTGAGCTGGACATCTCTTCGGAAGGCTTAATTAATCCCAAGGAACCTGACGATAAACTATATCGACCAGCACTGGAAACCCTTCGGACTCTGATTCGGACGTCCACCTCTTCCATGACCTCTGTGCCCAAACCACTCAAGTTCTTACGGCCTCATTATCCTGACTTGCAAACACAGTACGAGAAATGGCCACCATCCGAAGACAAGGTGTTTTCGACCAATTTTACTTATTACTCTAGTTGCTTATTCACTGTAGAGTCTTTTCGCTGATATCCTTTCCGTCCTCGCGATGACGTATTCCGATACCCAACCCCGAGGCACTCTCCGCTATCGTTTACTCGCTGCTGCCCTCCGTCCTCCGTCCTCCCCCCTCGCGGATCCTGGATCTTGGGGTCATGAGTATGTGCGACATCTCGCCGCAGAACTTGGTGAAGAATATAATTTGCGTGGCGAGGAGGACATCGGCTTGAGCGACCCTTCCGATCGCCCTCCATTTCCCGGTACCTTTGACGATATTCGCGCGTTGACGAAAGAGTGTGTTGTGTTCTTGTTGAATCATAATGCAGAGCCAGATGCTGTGGATCTCCTGGAGGAAATTGAAATTATTGATGAGATTGTTGAGCTCGTAGATGAAAATAACTATAACAGGGTCTGTCAATATATGATTCGGTTCGTTCTTTCAGGATTCTTCCTCTATCCCTCCAGGCTTACTCCTTGATAGATGCGTAAACCTCCTTCCTCCTACTGACGATGTCAACTTCTTGACTACAGTCCATGCGATCTATGTTCAATATAGAAAATTTCCTGAAGCACTCGCTATTTCGATAAGGCTCGCAAACCCCGACATGATTCGTGAGGACTTCAATGCGCCCGCCAACCCGTATGTTTCATTCGGCTTCTACAGCTTGGACAGCAGGCTCATAGACCTATAGCTTGATGAAACGGCAACTCGCCTTTCTAATCGCTCGTGCACAAATACCTCTAGAGTGGTTGCATCCTATAGAAGACTCAGATACAGAGGAGATGTTTGAAGAGTTCCCAGAAGATCTAATCGAGTGTCTCAGCAACTTGCATCTTAGCACGTACTTTCGAGATTTTGGCAAGGAGCTTGGTGTATCAGAACCCAAGTCTCTTGAAGATGTTTACAAATCACATCTCGAAAATACACGTGAGTGTTGTACTTGATGTCTATCTATTATCTATTGAGGGTGTATAGGACCGGGTGTTAGCGCAAACATCGATTCAGCACGGGCAAACTTGGCTGGCACTTTTGTCAATGCATTTGTCAACGCCGGTTTCGGTAACGATAAGCTATTGGTTGAGGCTGATGAGGGTAATAGCTGGATCTACAAGAATAAAGACCACGGTAAGATTATGTTGTCAGACTTTGAGCTCTCATTGATGTTTGTCAGGTATGCTGAGCGCTACTGCGTCTTTGGGCCTGAGTTTGCTCTGGGATACCGACATCGGCCTTTCACATGTTGATAAATATACCTATTCATCCGAGGAAAACATCAAAGTATGTGGTCAAAGGCCCATGTAGTTCTCAGGATTGAATCTCTTTTAGGCGGGAGCTCTCTTGGCCACTGGTATACTCAACACTGGAGTTCGAACTGAAGCAGACGCAGCACTTGCCCTCCTCGGAGAATACACCGAGAATAAGTCTGTACCGCTTCAAAGTGCTGCCTTCATCGGTCTCGGCCTAGCATATTGCGGGTCACATCGTGAAGACACCATTTCCTACATACTTCCGCATGTTTCAGACGATTCTGTCTCAATGGAAGTCTCCTCGTTAGCTGCACTCTCGCTCGGTTTTATCTTTGTTGGAAGCAAGAATGGTGATATATCGTCTTCAATGCTGCAGACGTTACTGGAAAAACATGAAGCCGGTGATAAAGGCCTAGATGAAAAGTGGGCGAAATTCTTCGTACTTGGTTTGGCTCTACTGTTTCTCGGTAGGTCCTTGTTTCAAATTTCATGCGTTCAAACATCTGCTCATGGGGCAATTCTATCAACTGACAGGTGCACAAGAGGAATCCGATGCGACAATCGAGTTCTTGAAAGCAATTGATCACCCGGTTTCTAAGACCGCGCAGGTACTCGTGGATGCATGTGCATATGCTGGCACAGGCAATGTACTGAAGATTCAAGGCATGCTGCACCACTGTGATGATCACATTGGCGTTTCCCCGGAAGGCGGAAAAGAAGAAAAGTATGATAAAATAGATGATACCTTCCAGGCATTCGCTGTAATAGCTATTTCGTTAATAGCGATGGGTGAGGATATTGGTGCCGAAATGGCCCTCCGACAATTCAACCATCTTGTGAGCTCTTTTGTACTTACTTTGCAGCACTAACTCTTACATAACTCTTTGTGGACCAGATGCATTACGGCGAACCTGTTATCAGGAAGGCCGTTCCTCTAGCCATTGCTCTAGTCAGTGCCTCAAATCCCCAACTTCCTCTTCTCGATACACTATCAAAATACAGTCACGACAACGATCTCGGTGTCGCTCTCAATGCCATCTTTGCCATGGGTATAGTTGGCGCTGGCACAAACAATGCTCGACTAGCACAGATGCTCAGGCAGCTCGCTGGATACTACCAGAAAGAACCTGACTGCTTGTTTATGGTCCGCGTTGCTCAGGGACTCGTACACATGGGCAAAGGTACAATAGGGATCAATCCCTTCTTTTGTGACAGGGAAATCATGAACAAGTCCGCTGTTGCCGGAATCTTAGGCGTTCTGACGGCGTTTATAGATGCCAAATCTTGTGAGTCTAGATTTTTTTGACGACGCTACATTCATGGACGACTAATTTTATGGTTCAGTCATTCTCGACAAGTATCATTGGATGTTTTTCTTCCTTGTGCCTGCGATGTACCCCAGATTCATGATCGCGCTAGACGAGGACCTCAAAAGTATTCCTGTGACTGTTCGCGTAGGACAGGCTGTTGATGTTGTCGGTCAAGCTGGCAAACCAAGAACGATATCTGGCTTCCAGACTCATCAAACACCGGTGCGGTTGGGTACAACAGAGAGAGCTGAATTAGGCACGGAGGAGTATATCTCCTTTGCTCATGTGATGGAAGGTTTTGTTATTCTACAAAAGAATCCTGGTTGGGAACAGGAGAACAAAATGGATGTGTAGATATGTGTTATGACTTCTCTACGCTTTTTTTTTCTGTATGAAATGCTGCATCAAGAAATCTTCGATGAGCCATGTGCATGGACAGTAAAACTGAGTTTTAGGTATTGAATCTATTAATGTGAATTATGTTGATCATTGAACAAATTTCTTTTGCATTTACAGTTGATCCTGGAGTATAAAATACCCATGACCCCAAATGAAGAATATATATTACTAATCATCCCAGTATTTGGTTATCGCGTCTGTCTAACCCGAGTTAATTCCCGGGTACAAGAAGATTCTCAGTTCGAATCTGGGTCGGACCCACACGGCGGATTCAAAAAAAAAAAGTCAAGTCGCTGCTTGAATTGGGATGTTCAATCACCATCAGGTGTGGCATCTGTCAAGTTGGTCACACAATGACACTCTGCTACTCTTTTTGACTTGTGTACGCACACAGTCTGTGGTAGTAGAGCGTGACTTCGTGACAAGTTTACAGGTGACATCCCAATTTGAGCGGCGACTTGTCAAATATCCGCCGTGTCATGTTCTTGGGCCTCCGCAAATGTTCAAAGTTCCGTTCTCTCATGGTATTTTCCAACCTCTGCGAGAATTTGCGATCAATTTATATGAGACTCAGGATTGACCTCTGTCACCTCTCGGTTTTCTGCAAACTCTGTGTCGTCCTTCCACACCGCAGTAATTCTACATGCCGCAAGGCGTACATCTTCCAAGAAAAAAAATCTTGAACGCATGCATCAGCGCCGAATTACGGAAAACGAGAACAGACCAAGCTCTGTCCTTGGCACTGTCGCTCGGGAAGAGGTCGAAAAATGGGGCAACTGTGACCTCGCGCGATGCCTCGTCAACCCTCGTAGCCTCAATGGCCCGCCTGCCCTTCCACCTTCTACAGCTACAGAACCTTATTCCTTGGCCACCTTACCGTCTAAACTCACGGAAACGATGGCCATTCCCGAAAACGACTTGCGGGTCATCACTCCAAAAAATACAAATTACGGTATTGGCATGCCAGATAAACAGATGCTATTTCAAGAATTTCCATTCCTCTGTGCTACGAACCCCGTTGCTGTCTCAGATTCGCAGTTTCAAGCTACATCCGATGAGGCATCCTCACCCGAAGGATCGGAGAAAGACTCATTATCACCTACTGCCATGGCCATGCGGGTCAACGCCCGGATTTCCGAAAACTTGAAAAAGGAGAAAATGACGCTGGAAGCGTTTGCGAAAGTCATCGACCTTGTTAACGCGAATGCGAAAGGTATCACATATGAGAATAGAAGAAGGATCGTTCTTGCATTTTCAGGGCCTGAGAATCCTTTTGACCCTGGTCGTGTTGAGGTTCAAGGTGAAGTCGGTTGATTACCTCTCATATCACTTTTAAAATCAATAATGACATCTCATTTAGCTGCGCTTGTCACTTACAAGATTCGCAACTTGTGGAGTCACTTGACCACGTTTAAACGCGATGTCGGTAACCGACGCAGTCTGCTTAAACTCGTCCATCAACGCGCGAAAATTCTGCGCTACTTGAAGAGACTGGATCAGAATCGTTATGATGTTATCCTTCGCCGACTTGCTCTGCATCCCAAGAGTGTTGAGGGCGAGTTGACATTGTAAATTTGTTCCTCTCCTCAACCATATAATACTTAGACGTGCCCTGATTAAAATAATATTCACCAAACTGAATGTGGAATGAACAGATACAAAATATCAATTTTTGACCTCAGCTTGCATTCAATCCTCAGGAGTCATTATCTGAATCAACAGAGCCTATAATCACTGAATAATAATCGATGCAAGGGACAGACAAACAAATGATTAACACATCTAATCAAAAGAAAGGGGAACGGGAGAATAACAATTTGATGGACGAGAACAAATGCGGCTGATGGTTGTCAACCAACGTCAGAACTCAAACCTCCAAGAGCATTACAAGGAAAGCAAATGGAAAGCCACGAAAAACAATTCGGTAAGTCCAGCAACGACAAAGGAGATATTGACCCAATGCAAAATTGTGAATAAAGCGAATATGATAGGAGTCGATGATCAAGTTGAATGAATAGGACAATGCAATGATTGTCGGGTATGGAATGAAAATGCAAGAGATGCCGACGCGATACGTCCAAGTCCACTGAAGGGAGGAGGGCCAAGAGGAAAGAGGCAGGGGATCACAGAGAAGACAATTGTAAGTGGAACCAAGAGCGTATGATCTGGCAAAGGCGGAAGGGCATAATAATGAACGGATAGCGGGATATTATGAAGAGATGATATAGATAGCATAGTTTACGATGTGGTTTGAAAATTGGGATCCTGTTATCTCTCTTCTGCACCAGCAGCCCGCTCCGCTTCAAGCCGACGTCCCATCGGCTCACGCTCAAGGCGAATCTCCACCTTTAGCCGAGATAGTTCTTGCACAAGATTGACCTGAGTTTCCTCCGGCCACCGGTCAAGTGCCCACTCCCGCATATATATACTCGACTATAGGGACGTCAATACACTAGTCATTTGGTGGTAATAGACGGCAAACCTTATAATATCGCTTTCCGGCATATTTCTTATGGAAAGACTCATGCCGAATTGGTTTGAGGATATAATTTAACATAATGTTCGCGGTAGGAACAAGCGCACTCTCAGGATATCCGGAGTAATGGGCAAGGTTCGGCGACTGGACACACTGTCAGAACCGCAAGGAAGGAAAAATATGCAAATCCTACCCATTGATCATAGCCTAGAGCCAGCCTTGAAAACCAGACAGATGCGGCAGCCATCAAAGACGGAGGTGCTGCAATTAATCGCCACTCGAGGCAACTGATCTCCAAAAGATACTTCGCGAGGGTTCTGACCTTAACATCATAGCCATCAGCTTTACTAACTCGACGGAGGTAATGCACAGGGTTAGGATAGCTAAGATTCCAGTCTAAAGTTTTCAGAATATAACGTTCCGCCTGGAGAATTTCCGATTCGGTATAGGTTGAGTCGGCACAGAGCAGGAAGTTCGATACGGCAGGTGAGATGATTTCCTCAAATTTTGATGCGATGAATAGACAAGTCACGCCCACCAGCTGAAGTTTCGCAAGAGAGACAATACGAGAAGAGAGGAAACGATCGATAAGATTGGCGCAAAGAAATAAGGTTTCAGGGAGAAGGCGGAAGCGGACATGGACCTGAATGAGCCAATCCATAAGAACACCACGCATTTTCCATGCAAGGTCTCTCTGGTTTTCCATGTAGTGAGGGTTGGGCATCGTGGTGAGCTATGCCAGAGATAAATATCAGAATATCATGGACAACAATAGTTACAAACCTCCACCTGGCGCAGATATTGAAATATATCCACAACGTATTCACTGACCATCAAAGGATCATCAACGTCATCGGCATCAAGGTCGTCCCACGGCGAGTTCTCTGGATCAGCCTCGATTTCATTGGCATAGGCTTCGAGCTCGGCATTGATTCGAGCAGCAAGGAAAGCTTCCTCGGTGACCTGCTTTTGCTCCGGGGGTTCTGATGATGTGCGTCGCCGCTTTATGTCACGATGATCCTCAATATCGTCCTCTTCTGTCTGCAACTGGATTTTCGAGCGCCTCTCCCGAACATAAAACTGTTTAGATGGCTGTCGCACAACTTTCGTTGGCAGCGGTCCGCGTTTGATGAGACCGGATATAACAGGACGGTCAATAGCCATGGCGTAATCATCCCCAACAGGCTTTCGAACTGCTTTCATTGGTACTACAGTAGCCTCCTTCTCCTTCCCAGCAATGCGGGATGCAGTGGGCTTGGCAATTTGTTTGGTGCCAACTGTCCGCAAAGGAGGACGGGTGGCCACAGGCTTTGCCTTGAGTACGACACCATCAAAAGATTCCTTAGTATTTTCTTTCTCTTTTCCCTTCACAGGAATGTTTTTGAGTCCGTTGTTGACAACAACTTCTCCAAGAGCCTCGCGCTTTCGTTTGACAGCAGTGGGGTCTGCCTTAACATCACCAGTGGTAGACTTTGCCCTTGATGCTGCTGTTGTCCGAGTGATCCCACCGAGCCCAGTAGTACCTGCTCCAGACGGTGGTTTCGCTCTCATTGCTATTCGCGAGGGTCTAGCATTTGCATTTTCATCGTCCTTGGGAGCAGCTGAACGGGTTACCCGCCCTGCACGGCGTGTCTGTATACTGGTCAAAAATTGTGAGCAGGAAGGTAGCTACATGAGCATACTGGTATAGCTGACGACATAACAACGAGCCCGCAGAAAAAATGTCGTGAAAAAAGAGGACTGTAGGTGGTCGCAGATGATAGGATGCAATTACCACCTTCAAACAAAAGGTATATCCAACCACACGTGATGTACCAAATAGGTACAATTAACTGAAACGCGTCAGTCACGGGGTCACCATCTCTGACGCGTTCTTGTCCTTAATGGGTTTTCAAGTAGCAATAGATCGAATATTCGCTCTTATGATGAAGAAGACTTAGACCCTGAAAACACAGAACTGATATATGTAGTCTACCTCTAGATAATTATGTAAATAAAGTTGAAAAACTCACCTCAGTTGAAAACTGGACACTAGGAGGTGGGAACTGACCCCTGACTAAACTTCCAGATTCGCAAATTTATGACACGGAGCTTTAACGCAGTAACAAGTCACACCACTTAGAAATTAGAGACAAAAGAAATGAAGAAAGTAAAGAAACATTGTGTTGTTGCTTGGCTGAGTATGTAGACAATCAGGAAAACAGAAGGAATTACAATGTAAGAAAGAGGTGAGATTCGACACTCGCGTCGCCGCAAGAACATTGATAACCGTGAAAGTGATAAAATAATTGGAACTGAGATCGAAAATAATAACTTCTCAGAGTGGAAGCATATAAATACTACCGCCTTGCTCATCTGGCATTTCTGTAACTCAAGATGCTCTTCTGGGAATACGATCGACGAAGGGACATGTTGACATCACACTCATATCTTGATTGTTCAGCCCACCTGTATTTTGATTTGATAGACATGAAACCGTACTTCAAAAGTAATTTGAATTTCTAACAGTTGTACAGAATATCTTGTCAAATAGCCGCTGGTTCAGTAATTTAGGCTACACTTGTGTAGAAAACAAAGAAGTATCACTGAATCAATGATCACCGTTGTGGTCAATTTGTCCTATCAACTTCCATCAGGAGATGACTTCATCACTCAATATTCTGGGTTGGAAGTCTCTTTTAGTCTCAGGTGACTTATTCCACGGCATGTTCTTATTCTTCGTCTTGCATCCTCTTTTGACCGAATGGCCTCAGACACTATCATCTGTACTTCAAAGAGGCCTTTGGACCCGACACTCCTCAACCTCGAGGAAGATGAGGCAACGTTCTTTAAATTATTGACTGGGATCCAAGATGAGGAAGAATTGAAGAAGCATATAATTCATGTTCAAGGGAAAGCATATCAGGCACGCTTTAATCGGACTTCTACCTCAAGTTGCTTTAACGTACTTAAGATTTTGGTGGTAGGTCTATGGATACCCATGTATCCAAGCTTTTGCATTTACGAAGTGAATGATACCTGGCTTTGGTATCTGAAATCGCATTGATATGTCCTCTAGACTGAAAATATCACGTCATCCTGCATACAAACAAGTACTTGAGCTCCCTAAGTCACGCCCAGGCGCAGTCCTTCTTGACATTGGGTGCTGTTGTGCGTAGCTCTCTCTGACTCACTTTGCTCGGTCTCATGTCTTTTATCTCAGTTGGAAACGATTTGAGGAAAGCGGTTGTTGATGGCTGGCCCGTCGAAAACGGGATTGCCTCTGACCTCCGTTCAGGTCCGTTTTTTCCCTTCTTGTCCTGAATTGGGACTCAGTTCATCGTTCCAGAATTCTGGGAATGTGGTCATGAGCTATTTAAATCAACATCAGAAACCTTCCCTGCTGCTTTTATATCCGGTGATGTTTTCAACCCTACCTTGATAGAGCCCAGAGAGCCATTTGACTCTGAGCCAACTGCACCTTGTCCTACAGACCTAAGGATCTTGAAATCTCTTACTCCATTACAAGGGCATGTCTCGGCCATACATGCCTCGTCGTTCTTCCACCTGTTTGGGGAAGAAGAACAACTGCAGTTGGCTCGCCAACTTGCGACACTTCTGTCTCCTCTGCCGGGATCTATCACATTCGGAATGCATGGTGGTCGACCTGCGAAGGGATTCAGGACAGAGGTGATTAACTCTCGTAGCAATCATATGTTTTGCCATTCTCCTGAATCATGGGCAGACCTATGGGATGGCGGAATCTTCAGGAAAGGAAGTGTTGAAGTTGAAGTCAAGTTGCTTGAACGCGACCCCAGAAGGTTCGATCCACCTGGGGCCATTATGTACTGGTTGGTTTGGTCTGTTATTCGCCGTTAGAGTGGATTGCGCGGGGTATTTTTGGTCTATGTACCGTAGCCGAACGAAATCACTTCATGTGCAACGCTCAATGCTACAGTCGCAATCACGAACCCGGCCCGCCGGCGATGTGACACAAATCACTTGACTTCAGAAGAAAATCTTAAGAGCTTGAGACGTTGCTGTCATGTAATAGGCCCCTGGAAAACTCCCATGCAGGCTGATCAAATCTTTTTGGCCGACCCGCCATGAGAAGTCCATCATGGTGGAATGTTAAGTGGCCCGTCCGGATTTTATCCAAAATGACCTGGAAACCATCCTAAATAAACATAGGTTGTTTGCCCGCTCGGCAATGACGGAAGAAGTGAAAACTGAAGGTTTGATACCGCTGGGTGGTGGTTTTAGCTGTCTGATGAATATAAGTGACCAGCATTTCCATCGGACTGCCAACATCAAAGAGATTGGAGTGATGCCTACTTATCCCGAACGATAGGTCTCTAGAAACAGAAGGGAGATCATAGTCTTCAATCTATGATCGACCTGGACCGCATTCCCTGCTCTCTCTATCCTTCAACATTTAGAGAGCATTTCTTGCGTGGTCTTTTTTTCCGGTTTTCTTTCCCAGATTCTTAACCAGGTGACATCAATATTTCCTGAGCCTCATGAGATCTCTGACTTTCCAGAGATTGATCGACCATTTCCATGGTACAAGTGTCAAGGTGACCTTCTTTGGTGACCTTCTAGAAATCTTCGATTCCACTTACGGTCTATTTTCAGGCGCCATTTAAGAGCTGAGTTTCATAGCTCAAGTAGAAAGCAGCCCCCTTCGTTGTGTCCCACCAGAGGCGAACATGCAGAGTGACGACATATCTACGAAACAAGCTTTCAAGAAATTTGAAAGATTGTCAGTTGGCAGCAGCTCTTCGAGTTCACGCGCACAAACAGCCGTAAAGATACGAGATGCAATGCATTATATTGAAAGTATAAAGGAGCGATTTTTAGAAGACGAATCGGAGGTGTATGACGAGTTTCTATTGTTGATGGACGAATTTAAAAATCACTCGTTAGTCATGCGTCGTTCAACTACTGATCCACCCATGAAATCGCTATGCAGTATCGATACGATGGACGTGATCAAGAGGATCAAAATACTTTTCTATGAGCACCCGGACCTTACAGCGGGTTTTAATTATTTCCTTCCGCCAGGCTATTCTACCTCTAGTCAGATGACTGAGATGACTGAAGAAGAGAGAAGTGAAGGCAGCGATGGATCTAGCACCGCAAGTCCTGGAGAAAGCAAGTAGCAAGATTTTGATTGAACCTCACATAATTAATACATGCAACAGGCTCACGATCAGCTACTCCAACACCAGGTGACACGCGAAATGAAGAGAAATTGCCTGGAGAGTCGACCATCGCTTACATCCAGCGAGTAAAGCACCAGTGTGATGGAGAAACTTGGGAGCAGTTTATGCTTATTCTATCAAGGCAGTATGATGATCAAAGTCCTCTCGATGTGGTAGGTATCTACTTACAGGGCTTCATCTGCACATTTCATGTTGAAAAATGGGTGATTATAGGAGGAAATGATCAAAGATGTCGAAGAGCTATTTGAGAATCACCCTGAGCTCATACCTGGATTTCGAGCATTCTGGACAGAGGAAAGGCAGAAAAAGAAATCCAAATCTTCAGGAAAGCAGACATAAGACGGATCTGGATTAGATAAAAACAACAACTAAGTCATTTCAGATCCATCGCGCCCACAATTTTCATTTTCAGTCTTTTGAACAGGACGGAGGTGTTTGTAGGGTGTTGTTTATCCAAGAGATCATCCCATGATTGATCCTTGATGGTTACTCCTGCAAAGAATCTCTGAATCTCTTTGTAACTGAGAGCCTGAAATGATGTCTGCCTCGTTCGTCCAAATTGTTGACAATTTCGGCATCCAGGCGGGCCGTCTCACTACCATATTCTCTCACCTTAGGAGCCGTCCAAAGATTGTCATCACAAGAGACCTCGGGCCCGAGGCTTCGGCACTGATTACACCCAAAGATTCCTACGAGGTTGATTCTGGTGTATTCTTTTCAGTAGCGACTGTGATCTAATTTTCAATCAGGTTGTTCAATGGCAACAGGACAAAGCATGCGGAAGGGACTGGATTTTGGAAAATGTCCGTGGTGCCTCGGCGTTAATCGTTACTATTGTCGATAAGGCGAGCGGGTTTTAGCAGGTTCGTCTAATCACTCAAATCATCATTATTTGTAGGTGGACGCGGAAGTGTTGGATGCAGGTAAACCGAATGGTTTGTATCCACACTCGTCTAACACTTGATCTCAGCCGGAGATAACCTTCGAGTTATTTCAACGATGTCTGTTGGCTATGGTATGTTCAATTGCTGGAGAAACTCGTCTATTGATGTGATCTTTATCAGAACATTTGGACGTGCAAGCAATCGGGTCTCGCGGAATCAAGATCGGCTATACTCCTGATGTGCTAACCGATGCAGGTACATCTTCTTGACACGGTCTTGCTTTGCGCTAATCCATTTCGAGTTGCGGATTTATCTGTTATGCTTGCGCTCATGGCGGGAAGGAACGTTCGTGAAACAATGCAAGTTGTTGATCAAGGCAGAGTAAAGCGAAACCTATTTTATCTTGAACACCTCTCAATAGGATTGCCTAGTGGCCAAATTCCAGTTGGGCCCCTTTCCTGTTCTGTGGTCCGCAACTTGGCGCTTCTCCTGTTTCTCCGAGACGTACTGCGGGCTTCATCGGTTTCGGGAGAATTTCACAAGCCACTATCAGTCGTCTTGTTACCTTTGGGATTACCGATTGCCTTTACATTAATAACCCTGAAAGCAAGTCAGATACGGATCGAGATAACGCGCTACGTCAGAAATTTGGACTGCAGACATTACGACGTGTTAATTTAGATCAACTCGCGCGGGAGAGTGACGCAGTCTTTGTGCTTGCACCTGGTGGCCCGTCAACATATCACATTGTTAATGAGGCTTTCCTGAAGAAAATGAAGAAAAGTTCAATACTCATTAATGTTGCAAGGGGAACGCTGGTAGACTCAGATGCTTTAGCGAAAGCACTGAGGGAAAATTGGATTTGGGGCGCCGGTATCGATGTCGTCGAGGGTGAACCTAATATTACTCAAGAACACCCTTTAATCAAGGAACCTAGGTGCGTGTTGATTACCACGAATTCTCAAGTCCGTTGAACTTTATGTCAGGTGTGTTGTGCTACCTCACATCGGAAGTGCCACCATCCAGACTCGGGTTGAGATGGCATGTCTAAGCATCCGGAATGCTCTTTCTGCTCTACAAAATAAACCCATGCCGCAGGAGCTCTGTCTTTGAATGTGGGGCAAGTATTGGTTTATGATAACCGAGTAGATCATGACAATGTTACATCAAAGCAAATCAGAGGTTCGAACCAAGTACATGTGGCACTGATATGCCCGTAAACTTGTTTGAGGTCGCGTCCTTGATGATTTTGGTACCAGTGCCACTGCCTCTGCCTTCATCAACATAAGCACTGCTACCCGGGCTTCAGGTCATAAAGATTTGGAGCACCTCGAACTCGTCAATGATCCGTCTACTTCGGAGTATCGCTTCCATTTCCATTGCTGACAGCCTGAAAATGATCTCGGAGGTATCGACTCTGAATCTTGCCAATTGTAAATGCTCTCATGGACCAAATTGATAGTATACTTTCTTTTTTTCTCGTCTTCTCTCCTGTCCGATGGCATTGTAAGTTGCTATTGATATTAACTATAAACAGGGGGAACTTTGCCAACATAAATTGTAATGAAGATTAAAGGGCCAACCAGTCTGACTCCGCTTTAGATAAACAGACCATGTGCATTTCTGTAGTGATAATAATGCAATACATGTTACATGCTAATTAGGTCATGTTCTTGTGTATAGGAAGGGGCATAATGAACAGGCGATAAATGTTATCTTCTTCCCTTTCCATTCCTTTCTCTCTCCCGACATACGAGGTGACAGTTTTCTGGATGCCCGACTGGTCCGTTAAGCCCTCACTAGAATCTCGGGTGCCTGACGCACCAAGCTGCGTTATTCCATGCACTAGACTGGCTTCAATATGACGTGGGTTGAAGAAATGCTAATGAGACAGATGACTATCAGTTTCAATGTGCCTGGTGAAAGTTGATAATTTCGACTCACATGATTCCAGCGATCGATGACGGCTACAACGCCTTTCGTTTTGCCTTTTTTCATTTGTTGACGAATGGCACCTGTGCTGATGGAACCTGACAGCGTACTCAGAGATAAATGACGATTATGGAAAGTCAAGTCAAATATCCTCACCCACGACAGGTAGTATCGAGACGATAGGCAGCCTTGCCCGATGTTCTTGCTGCTCTGTGAGCCGTCCGGCTTCCTTCACCTCCTCCAAAAACCTGATCAACAAAAGGAGATATTTTGGTGTCAGTGTAAAGGCCTCTCACGGTTATGATGACAGTAGCACTTACCTTGTCCAATCAGATTCGCTAACATCGTGCGAGGCAAACGGATGTGGAGTGACTTGTGAAGGTGGTGGTAGGGCAGGAAAACCATGTGTCAAGAATTTCCCTGAGGCGATCAGGAATGTAGGTTCGAAAGACGGATACTCCTGTTGTGGGGCTCGTCGGGAGAAAGGCATAGAAGGCTCCGTCGAGATGGCATAGGTAGCATGCGAGTGACTGGAGAATGAGGGGTAGTTGCCATGTTCAGAGTTGAAACTTGGACTGGAATATGCACTCGAGCTCGAAGACTGAAGCTGAATTAACTGGGGCTGCTCGGGTGCCATGCCTGCCGTTTTCACTGAACCCGGCGCTGTTGGAAATTGCTCTGTTCCACGGTGACTATAGTCGGGGGGAGGATGGTTGGGAGGTGGGTAAGCAGAATCGCTCGCATCTGATCCTGGTGAGGATCTTTGGGGAGAGGGAAATGCTCCTTGGTTATCGAAGCAATTGCCATCGATATTAGTATCGGCATTCGAGGCATTGCGAAAAGGATTGCCAGATGCGCTAGTGTTTGAATCGATAATCGAGTCCATCGTAGTGTAATGACGGGGGAAAAGAATAAAGAGTGACTAAAACCAGGTTTCATTGGATAACAAACCAAGGTTCTCCTTTTACAGTCTTCAAGTGGTTCCGTCGATTTTCAGCACCACATTTGAACAGTGCCTGCTGTCAACTCAGATAGCGTCAGTCTATATAGACACGGTGATCAGTAAACAAACCCACTCTTATTTTTCGATTACAGAATCAATTTAGTTGATGTGAACATGGCGACATCAACAGCACAATGAATCATGAATCATGTAGCGATAACCGACTATTCACCTCCAAGCACTAGTTCACGGGAAGCACCCGACGTTCGGTTGGTCTTGCACAGTAGGGAAAGTAAACCTGGACAAAAATACTTGGCAGGTTGTCACCCCAGGCGATGACATCAGACTCGATGTTACTAATGGACATTTTGCCTCTAAGAATTGTCAATACATCCTCTGAACGTGGCCCAAGTCGTTTCTGATTTCGTCCCGATACATGAACCTGATAAGGTTCATAGGGACCACCTAGCTCAGGGAAAACACTGGATGTCGATGATAGGCAAGCACCAGAAACCAAATTAGCGCGTGGATCAGGAAACCAATCTCATAGGTCAACAAGCGATGGATGTTGTATTGCCATAGCAAAAGACCGAGTAAATGGCTGGAAATTTGCGTGCATGTTTTGAAGGCTTATTGAATAATTATTGAATAAGTCAAAACTTGACAGTCCACAATTGATGCAACTTACACAACGGTATGCCCAAATCATGTTATTTATCTTGATTATGACCACTTTTGCTCAATCACGTCCGGATTAACGTAGAGTGCACTTTGTAAAAACCCCCTTTTGTATACCGGTACGTTCCCCAAGGTATTGGCAATCTGCAAGATGGATCTCAGAACGATCGTCTTCGTTTGAAGATCTTACATAAAACATGAGAGTCACTATTTTTGATCAACTCAATCCAATTATCAGCCGTCTCTTGAACGTTGACAGCAACCTGTTTGTAATTGAGTCAACATATATAAATTTTGATTCAAAAAAGATGTTGATGGAAAAAATGTGACGTGATGACCCACGTGGTGCTCGAGATCGGAGGATTCCACAGCCTCGTCTGGTTTCTTCTCAAACAATGGACATGCAAGATAGCAAACACGTAGAAGCCGTTCAAGCAGTTTCAGACTCCGGTTCTCGGCGGCCACCCTCTCCGGTAGGAACGCCCCGACCATTTCCAAAATCCGAGCCTCGCCCAGAGATTGATATTGCTGCTTCTGCATTGTTGGAGTCGAAAAACAGTAAAATTGGCCGACGTTCACCACTACCAATCGACATGGTGGTGAGCTTTCCGGATGTACAGTCTACTGCAATGGCTGTCGATGACTCAATCCCTGTACAGCGGTCTGGCAAACAGTCGCCAAGCAGTTCCCAGAATCCTTCATCCGTAGACAAGCCTCTCAATGTCACAGACGCGCTCATTTATCTCGAAGCAGTTAAGAGACAGTTCCAAGATCAGACCGACGTTTACAACCAGTTCCTAGATATCATGAAAGAGTTCAAGCATGAGCTGTGAGGATTCATTTCACTATATTGCCATCTGTAACTGACGATTTCAAAGCATTGGCACCCCCGGTGTCATCAAGCGTGTATCACAGCTCTTCAATGGTCACTCAACCCTTATCCAGGGCTTCAATACATTCCTCCCTGTTGGTTACCGTATTGAATGCTCGACCGACGCTCACGACTCTGGCTATATTACTGTCACTACCCCTTCTGGTACTATGATGCAGACTACCAACAATGGTCCAGGGCAAGGGCCAATTCTATGGTCAGTCGGACCTGCGTCCGCTCCTGCTGTGGGTATGTTTTTTTTCGTTTGTATGCTGTCATTTCATTTCTGATCATGTGATTAGCTTTCCCAGACACAAGTGCCCGAGCTTCCCCAGAAGCAAGTGGAGCTTTCAACGGTCAAGCGATCCAACCAGCTGTCCAGTATGTACACAAGATCAGGAATCGATGTGACCCCGAGACGTATCGACAATTCTTGGACATCTTGTCGCGCTATCATCATAAACCGGAGACCACTGATGAGGTACGTCGAGATTATATTCTGAAAGTATTCGTTGAATGACTTGAGGCATAGGAAGAAGTGTCCCGACAGATTGCTTTGCTGTTCAAGGATGCCCCAGACCTCAGGGCAGATTTCCGTAGTTTCATGCCAGAACAAAGTCGTCAGCTTCCTGATGAATCACCGCTTCAAGATTCCCCCGTTCAACGACCTGAGACGCCCTTGAATGACGCACGAACTAAGCGGAAGCTCGATGCCGTCGCTAACGCCGCATCTTTACCAGCAAAGCGTAAGCGCAAGATACCAGAGAAGGAAAGTGTACCACTGAAGCCGGTACAGGTCGTTGCCGTGTGTATCGCGTTCATAAATTTCTAGTTCTTATCTCATCTACCATTCATAGACAAAATCTCATCCAAGTGCAGAACGTACCACTCTTGGATATGGAAACAAAGCGGTCGTCAATCCCTCCTCTCCTCGCGTGGCTCACAGTCAGATTCCATCTGCTGTATCCAGACCTCTGATCCCAGCGGATGAAACGCATTTCTTTGAGCGCGTCAAGCGGGCTCTCGACAATCGTGAAACATACAATGAATTTCTTAAGGTTGTGAATCTCTTCACCCAGGATTACATTGACACTGCTCGCCTTGTGAAGGAATCCAAACATTTTCTTGGGGATGGAGATTTATACCGACAGTTCAAAGATATTCTGGGCTGGGACGAGTTGAAGGAACGAGAGTACTTGATGGCTGAGTTCCAGAATAATTGGACCCAGCCAACTCCTGTGCAGGTATTTAGTTGCGTCAGCCGCATCAATCCAAGCGTGGAATACGGCAGTTATAGACGTCTGTCAGGCGACGTGAGTAGTATGACTAGTTGTAGAAGCCAAAATTGACATTTTCTTCAGGAGGCAAATGTCATGTGTTCCGGGAGAGATGAGATGTGTAGAACTGTTCTTAATGACGAGTGGGTCTCGCATCCGACGTGGTCGAGTGAAGACTCAGGTTTTGGTGCGCACAAGAAAAACATCTATGAGGAGGCACTTCATCGAAGTGAAGAAGAACGGCACGAATATGACTTTCATATTGAGGCTATCATGCGTACTATTACTATTCTTGAGCCTCTTCACAGTAAAATCGCACAATTTAGCGTCGAAGACCGCGCAAATTTCAAGCTCAAGCCCCATATAGGCGGTTCATGGAAAGCCATCAACACCCGGCTTATCAAAAAGGTTTACGGTCGTGAACTGGGGTTGGAAGTCATCAATTCCATGCAGGACTCGCCCGTCCTTGCCATCCCCATCGTCCTTAAACGCCTCAAACAGAAAGAAGAAGAATGGAGGCGGTCGCAGCGCGAGTGGAACAAAGTTTGGCGCGAAGTTGATGCCCGAAATTATACCAAGAGCCTAGATCACCAAGCTATTCTTTTCAAATCGAGCGACAAAAAAGCTATAACGCCCAGATATCTCGTGAGCCAGATTGAAGGAGCCAGAGAAGAACAAATGGCCAAACGTGCGTCGTTAATTGACCCCTTGTTCGCCAGAGCAAGGCCGCGCCATCAACTAGAATTTGTCGTCAATGATTTACGAATTTTGCAAGACGCTTTGAAACTTACCTTCTCCTTCCTGGACCGGACTCAAGGCCAGATTAGCTTTGCTGAACGCAAACGGATTGAAGGTTTTCTTCGTGCCTTTACTCCGTTATTCTTTATAATGGATCCAGTGACATTCAATACCACGTTTGTGGTGCAGGAGACGAATGAAAGTGATGGAAGCGATGATGTGGTGGATGAATTGGAAGTTTCGAGTGTTGCCAGTAGTTCAAGAAGTGTCAGGGGCAGGAGAGGAGCAGGCAACAATACATCAAGTGGAGGAGATTTGAGAAAGAAGTTGTTAAAAAGTGAGCAGGCGAAGAGTACAAGTAGGAAGACACGTGCGCAGGAAGCTGCTTCATCACCGGTCGTGTCCAGATTAGCGTCGCCTGTGTTCGATAATGATGATTCTGCAGCACAGGCTGCGCTGGCAAGCAAGAGGAAGAGGAATATTTTTTTCACCAATACAACATTCTATACGCTATTGCGATTGGTTGAGGTAGGTTTACCTTCTGTTTGTCGTATCACGATCAGCATCTAATGTGATGGAAACTCATAGTTGTTGTATTCCCGGCTTTCCTTCTTCCGAGACCTCGCAGCTAAGCTTGCAAAAGAGGTGTCTGATAGGCGTTACCCAAGCAAGGAGGCAATGCAAGCTGGAATGGCAAATCAGGCATCGGAAGCAATCACGAGTTTTGGAGAGAGAGCTAAAAATCCCGAATACTACTATGAACTCTTATTGGTCTCATGTGAACGGCTGTTTGATAACGAGATCGAACAGCATGCGTTTGAGGATCAGATGCGATATATGTTTGGGACCAAAGTATGTTTCATCGTATTTTCGTTGACGATAGAATGAGTTGAACGATTTCGGCAGGAGGCCTATAGGATCTTTACCGTTGACAAACTCATCGGAGGGATCATCAAACAGGTGCAAGCCATCATTGCTGATTCGAGGAGTCAGGAGTTATTGGAGATCCTGAAGCGTGAAAGGAGTCTGGCTAACTTCACGTCTCAAGATCAGATTAATAGCCGTAGAAGCACTGAGAAAATTCTTGGACCTGACGAGAATCTTTTCCGGATTGACTGGGTAAATACATGTACTTCTATTGGTTTGAGTCAGGAACTGATTATTTGTGCAGATGTCTGATTCTAAAATGATGACAATACAGTTAATCGGCAAGGATGACTCCAGTTTCGATAACGCTGAAGTTTTGACAGGACGCTGGCAAGCATACATTGATTCATACGTTTCGGTTTGTATTTCATTTTGCCAAAATTTCGAAAGCTCACGCTGATGCAGAATGAGAGCACTGCGGGGGTATCAAGCGCTCGAGTCAACCCATCTTACCTTCGCAGGCGGGTCAAGCTCGTCATTTGGTCCCTTTGCCGTTTCTGATCCTATATCACAGAAATATACCCGCGAAAGTGCGCGATGCACAACTGGATATGATCACGCAAGACGGACAAGAAATCAAAGTTTGCGTGCGGACATACAGACTTTTCTACGTGCCCAATAAAGAAGACTATTTGTGGAAATTTAGGAGCAAGGCCGAGACGGAGGCGACTGCTGTGAATTTGAAGAAGAGGAACAAGTTGAGAAAGAGGTGGTTGGAGCAGTCAAAAGTCATGCCCTCTGCATTGTTTTCGAAGCAGAACAGGGAGCAAGATTCAGAGATTGTAAAAGAAAAGACAAATCTTGATGGTCTGAGCTTTAGTGTTGGTGCTACTAGTGTTGCAATTGTGGCAGAGGGTGAGCAGCGAGAACTGGGCGAGATTACGCCCGAGTTATCGCATCCTGTGCTCCAGACTTCGTAAATCTGTGTTCTTACACCCTGTGTATGTTTAGATTGCCCGTAATTGTTTGTCCATCGCACCTGTAATAGTATTGTCGCTAGCCACATATGGTCTTTCGATTTCGTGCTTTAGGGTCTTTGTCTTTAGCTTGCCGTGTCCATTCCAAATTCACAGACTTCGGCTTTCCAGCACAGCCGCAGTGTTCTTTGTTCCAGTAGGGCTGTGTCAAAAACAGCATGTTTTTCTCTGAAAGCAGATCCAGAAATGACATGTGAGGAATTGTGACAACTTGTCATGTTGCAAGAGGCAACTTCAGAAATGGACTTGATCATAGCTCTTTGTAGATATGATAGAGGGTCAAAAAAAGAGTGATAGAATGATGGTTTTTGATCAAGGGCCAATGGTAAGCCATCTGCGAGAGTCGATTGCTTACTCGCAAGGTGGGCTGGTCTTACGGCAAAGAACATAGGTTGTGATATACAGGTAACCAGGAGATAAATCCCTGGTAGAAAACAAATTAGCACGATATTCAAACCATCATGTCAAGTGCAGCGGTTGAACATTATAACAAGAGATGCGAAGTGATCGATGGAATAGTTAAATTGAGGCATCATGTATTGGTTATGTATCATGCCTTACTATTTGAGAAGTCGATGATTTATGTACATGCGCACGCGCTGGAACGAAAACTGAATTACAATGGTCCACGAGAGTTAATACTGTGGCAGTGTCAATAATGTTTGAAAGTTAGCGGAAGCAGACGTACTCTGAAGCCGCTCATCGTAATGCATGCTCGAGGTTCGAGTTTCTCACCAAGATCAAAGCCTAACGAATCATATCAACACGAGAGAACCATGCTGGCATGGATAGGACCTACCGATGCAAAGATTGCAGCCGACACGAAAATATTGGATATAGATAGATTGTGATCAGTCGTCGAAGTCGGGGCAAGGTATACCATTATTGTTGAGTAGGGACCTCAGCGTCAGGGCACGGGTCTTCCAGATTTCCTTCTCAGTGGTCAACTTCTCTACAGCTTTCTCTAGCGCAACCTTTTGCTCAAGTTTCTTCATCCTGCTCTTTCTAGCTGCTATCGTGTTTTTCTTCCTCTTCGTATCAATCTCTTTTTGATTCTTTGTGGGAATATCAGTCCGCTTCTCCGGCTCTTCTTTTTCTTTTCCTTTCAGCGGAAATGACGTGCCAGGTGTGACGTATTGTGTCGAAGGTATCCCGGAAGTGCACGTCACGTGGGAAATGGCGTACATCCCTCCAGTAGACTGGGGGGCGCAAGTTGAGTCAATGGAGTATTCATACCCAAGTTCGTCTTGCATCTTCAATGAGTCAATGATTCGGTGAACTGAATCATTTATATAGTCAATTCACCCGGTATAAGATATAACCGGCTTTATCGTCACGGCTGTGCATGGCTGTACATTTAATTATCGGTATTTTTCTTCTTCCGTTGATGATTGATCCAATGAGTGCACACCGAACACGGATTGATAAAAAAAAAGTGACATACCCCCTATTGATAGATAGTACAAGCAATGGAGAGGCGGATGGCGGTCACACCAAAGATGTTAGTGGCTCAAAACCTGGTGCCGAATATGCGGTCGGGGGCATTCACTGAGGTGTTCACGGCAGTGTTCTTGTAAAAGATGGACTAACAATGTGGATGAACTGCCATAAAGCCTGTCGTTTCAATCGTTCTTGCTTGATCCATCACTTAAAATGGACACACAATACCAAATCAGCTTTTTTGGCCCAGTCATTCATTCATCAAATTCGATGATCAACTCGATTTGTACCAGTTTAGGTGATGAAATTTAATGATAAAACTAATCTTCCGATGCCAATGTTCCTCTCCCTAACGATTTCGGCCTTTGCAATGCCCTGCTCCTCGACATAACTCACAAAATCAGAAACACCTCCGCCAACTCCAAAATATAACACTTTAGCTGCCACAAGACATTCTCTTTTCTTTCCAATAGCAACTTCTTCCATTAACTTGTTTTGGGAACCACAACAGGCTAGTCGCATCGTCTCAACGAGACTAGGAAGGCTATCCATCCGATAGATCGTTTCTGATGTCAGCACGATGTCGAACATTTGAGGATGAAGCCTTGCAAGCTGTGGAGAGAATGAGGACCAAGAACCAGAGAAAAAGCAAATGGCAATGTTGTAGATGATTCTGAGAGAGTACAAGAATGCCGCCTTGAGGGAGGTGGATATGGGAAGTTCGAAGGGTTCTGGGGTCCTTGGAAAGGGAAGATCATCGGCATCTGTGCCAGTTGCATTGGAAGCGCGATAATCTTGGGAAGCAGGGGAGAGATCTGAAAAAAAATGGAGTTTAGGAAAGCACACTACAGGCAGAGAGAAAAATAATTACACCAGGTTAGGAAGATATTAGGGAGTGTCACAAGCTCTAGGACAGAGTCGTTATAGTCTTGAAGGTAAATCATGGTTTCCGAAATTGGAGTTGAAGGTGGCGAAGAAAAAATGTGGCTGAGTACATAAAGCGTCGGGACTGCCGTTCCACAACCGAGCTATCACGAGAATTCAATAACGACAGTGGAGGCAGGAGTAAAGTAGATTGTTCACTTCGAGGATATGTTTGCCTTGGAACCCCTTGGCGGCTTGGGTCGAGTCGAGATACTCGACAAGATCAGTACTACATTCCCAAGTCTTCAGGCCTCCCTCGTAAATGCGTGGTATAAGATCTGAAGGCGCTTCAAGAAACTGCAATGCAGATGCATGTCGATGTTGCTTCTCTTCTGGAGTCGAGTCATCGTTGTGGGTGAATTCAAATGTTTGAGGAAGATCAGTTGCAGTACTCTCAGAAATCAACTGAAATCTCGCATCAAAAAGGTCTCGTCGAGGAAGGGTAATGGTTTTGTTCCCATTGGGAAGGGAGACATTCAATGGCGAGCATGATATCAACGAAGGGAGAAGATTAAGCTGTCCTTTTCCCTACGCATGAGCATATTCAAACTATCAAAGGGCGAAGAAGACGCACAAGGTCATCGATGGAGATCTCTCTGAACTGTGCCTCGGGTAGAAATTGGTCTTCGTCGACATCTTCTTGTTGATTCGTTCGTAAGTCTCGGATGACACCAGGATCAAGATCGTCGATCGGATCGTCAATGTCAAAATCGAATTTGAACATGGAATAAAAATTGTCGGGGGACAAGAAATATATTCCAAGACCGAGGCGATTATATTAATTTATATTTCCAGACTGATATTGGGCACATGGTGTAGTTGGTTATCACGCTCGCTTAGCATCAATGTTTGCGAGAGGTGTTGGGTTCAATTCCCAATGTGTCCATACATCTTTTTTCTAAATCTGTTACTTGATGATACCGTAATACAATGTTGATCAAAACGAAGCAAATTCAGCCTTTGTACTTTAGAGGGGATGCTTGGCTTAGACCTATAGGCATATTAGTGTTGTTCTGTGCCAGAGCTTCAAGAATTAAATCATGTATCTATAGGCAAGTATAGGAGAAGATTCATCACTATTAGTGATCGCCTGTATCCTTGTGGGTTTGGCGATATCAAAACGAAATCATATATATATATTTTAAAAAAATCAAGGAGTATAGTGCTATTTGAGGGAATCTGGGACAAATTCTTGTGGTAATATTTACCATATCACTAGTGGTGAATTAAGTCTTCCACTTGGTATGCTTTATGATGAGATGCTTCACTCAAAACTTTGCTCAAGGCTTCTCTTTCTGAGTTCGATAAAAGCTATAGAAAATTTAGCCCCTTTGAGGCCTTCAGCAGTTCATGAAATTTGTCAGCGAATGTTTGATTATCTCTATTCCAAACATAGTATGTGATTTTGATCTGTCCAGAAAGAACATCAGGCCTTGCCAGTTCCCCAGATTTGCGGCTACCATCCTACAAAACTCTAGGTCTTCACATGTTTGTAAATTGCCTACACATTATCCGTCATTCATTGTTTCAATGTCATCAACAGTAGTTGCCGTACAGACAACAGGCCTCGAGACAAGAGGAGCAACTATAGGGAGCTGCAAGGAACTGCACCAAAAAGTCTCAAAGTGGACACATTGGGAATTGAACCCAACACCTCTCGCAAACACTGGTGCTAAGCGAGCGTGATAACCAACTACACCATGTGCCCCATGCATGAACATGTGACTATCAAATATATATAATCCGTTGGTCTTTCTGTTTCGCCGCATGCTGCTACACGCAAGAACCATTGCCCTCGGCGCCACTTTGGCTGGTCTTGCAGTACCCGGCGTTCTGGGCTGGGGAGCTGCAGGACACGAGATCATCGCTACCATCGCGCAGATCTACACTGAACCTGATGTATTGGACAAACTGTGTCGGATTATGAACGCAAGCCCTGGTATCGACTTTGCTGCCAGCGGCACTGGTGACAATGACAATGGTGGGGATACAGAACTCTTTGGCTTGTGGGCAGATCATAAGGTTCGGCAGCCCACGGGCGGAGACTGGCCATGTCACCTTGCGTCTGTTGCAGCATGGGCAGATAAGTACAAGTATAAAATGCGCTGGTCAGCCCCTTTACATTATATCGGTGCTGTAGGGGACCATCCCCCGGATGAGTGTCTGTTCCCGGGTCCTAGGGGTTGGATGGGGAAACCAAACATTAACATTCTGGGAGGCATTTATAACACATCCAATATTCTCCTCAACTATGCCGACGGCGAAATCGACAATGTAGAACTCGCACAAGAAGCCCTCAAATTCATCGTTCACTTCATCGGAGACCTGCACATGCCTCTTCATCTCGTCGGACGTGATCGAGGAGGGAACAGTGTAGATGTGTGCTGGGAAGGAAGAAGGATGAATCTTCACTCGGTTTGGGACGGGTACATGATTGCGAAGGCGATCCGTCAGACACCATATAATTATACGAGGCATCTGCCTGATGGATTTGAGCAAGTGGAAAAGAGTTTGAATGGAGCTATTTATGATTCATTCGTGAGGAAGATTATATGGGAGGGTGTCGAGCAGAAGTGGGTGGAAGATCTGGATGAGTGGATTGCATGTCCTGCAGTAGCTGAAGAAACTGTGTGGTCAACTCTTCACCGACTTTTCCTGCGTGGTCGGATTGCGGTTGACGTGCCTACGACAGACACAGAGTTTATTTGTCCCTATCACTGGGCTAAGCCAATTCATGCACTCAACTGCGAACTTATCTGGCCGAAGGAGCTTTCTGGAAGTGATCTGCAACCCCGACGCGCCAGATGTGCCAGGTTCCCCCACACCCTTTTTCATCTGGAGGACAACGACTCCCTATATGAACTCGATGACCCACCATACGAACTCGACAACCCAGGCTATACAAAACCTATTGAAGAGCGTATGCTGCTGGAGCAGTTCTTGGCTCAGGGTGGTGTCCGACTTGCGGCAGTCCTAAATCATATCTTCACAGATCGGACGTCTCTGTAGTTATCTTATCTTATCTACTTATCAATGAACTTTTTACAAAATGACTCCGTGATCTTGCCTCCACACACGATGCCCATCCACGGACTTAAGTTCACGGGCAAAGCAAATCCCATACATTTCAACATTGAAGACGTCATTAGGCCGAATATCCTGAAATTACAACCCTATAGATGTGCTCGAGACGACTACAACGAAGGCATTCTCCTTGATGCGAACGAGAATGCTATGGGTCATTCTATTTCTAATCCAGGCCATCAATTACCGAAAAAAATGAGCAACAGCTCGGATAGCCTCACAGCTGATCTCGCAGGCACCTTGGATTTACATCGATACCCAGATCCGTCTCATCCGGAAATTAAATCACGTATAGCTGACCTTCGTAGACTACCTTCGCCGGATTATGTGTTTCTTGGTGTGGGCTCAGATGAGATTATCGATTTGGTTATGAGAGTATGCGTTGGACCGGGAAAGGAGAAGATACTGATCACACCTCCAACATATGGGATGTACGCCGTCACAGCACAAGTGAATGATGTGGGTGTTGTCAAAGTTCCTTTGGAACTGAGTGGAAAAGATGGAGAGGGAGGAGACAATGGTAGGTTCAGTGTTCGTGTTGACAAGGCATGTGCTTTTGCTCTGTGTTAATTTCAAAATGTGAATACTGTCCCAAAAGATTTTGGACGTCGTTGCTGCTGATCCGAGCATCAAACTTATTTTCCTTTGCTCTCCTGGAAATCCTACAGGCACCCTGGTTTCCCTCAATGCCATACGTGCCATATGTTCTTCACCCAAATTTAGCGGGATTGTCGTCGTCGATGAAGCTTATATTGACTTTGCAAACCTAATGTCCAATGAATCCGTTTCAGCCGCTTCGCTAGTCAAAAAGTTCTCAAACCTCGTTGTGTTGCAAACAATGTCTAAATCATTTGGACTGGCGGCTATCAGACTTGGGATAGCGCTCGCACAACCACCATTTATTCAAGTTCTCTCGAATACAAAGGCTCCATATAATATATCCACTCCTACAGCTCACCTGGCGCTGTCTGCGCTTTCCCCTTCATCTCTAGTCGGAATGCAAACAAAAATTCGCACTTTGACATCCAACCGATCTTCATTACTAGAAAAATTAGCCTCATCTGAAGCGACGAGAAAACATCTCGGACAACCTATTGGGGCAGGACAGGGTAATTTTATCATGATCCCTGTGCTGAGTAAAGACGGGTCGGGAAGGTTGGATAACAAGAGAGCGGAAAGCGTGTATAAGACGTTGGCAGAAGAGAATGGATTAGTGGTAAGATTTAGAGGGAATGAGTTAGGTTGTGACGCATGTTTAAGGATTACGATTGGGACTGAGAGGGAGAATGAGGAGGTGGTCAAGAGACTGGGTAAGGTGTTGGGAGAGATTTGAGAAAGACTTGGATGCCTGTATTGAGAGGTTCACATGGATAGTCATACAACATTTCAGACACGAATGGCAGGGTGCTACGATCTCGAAACCCTGTGTTACTCGTCAGGAGACAATAAAAGATGATGTCCAGAGGCCAGACATCAACCTCTGGACCCTAGTACTCCTTGCGCCGCAGCATCTCCAGGGACGCATAACCTGTTGTCCCACAGAAATGTATTTGGATCATACTCTCGGGTAAAAACCAAAATCACCCAGCTTCATCCGGCAAAATATTCATCCAACGGCGCATTTTCCAAATCTGAGATCCCGGTGAATGATTTCCACCTCATGGAGGCATGCAGAGTTGTTGACCGAAGATGACATGAGTCTTGTCCTCGGAAAGACGACTCTTCTCAACGAGACAGTCGAATAATTCGCCACCGCAACAAAGTTCGGTGACGATCCAGATCGATGATTCTGTGGTAATGATTTCGTACATCTGGGCGATATGTGGGTGATGGTGTTGACAGTGTACTTTGCCAGTGAGGGTAGTAGACATAGACTTTGGGATTTGCTTAATAGCTACGCGGGTCGAGGTAAGGCGATGTGTGCTCGCCCATATACACTTAACCGTAGGCTCCTTGGATTTCAGGTGGATTCTGAATCTGGTCGTGGTCCTGAGTGTCACTCGTCTTCCCCAATGACCTTTCCAAGTGTATAGTTGTCTACGATTCAGATTGAGCAGGCTGCGCGGTGGTTCTGGCTCATGGAGGCTGAAGTTCTACGACCATGGGCGGATAGCATTGTAACAGCAATGAGAAAGGAAGAAAGGAGAGTGCGTAGTACTAGGTGGGACAATGATAGAAACGCCTCCACGGATATAGTGGCGTGGGAACAGAGTCATGCAAGCTAGAATTGCGGCAGGGTATACATAACGATAAAAATACAAATACAACTACCAGTTAGACAGCAACATCTCAGAGCACTCCTATAACATTTATGAACAGACATCAAAGAATCGAATTCAAAAAGCACATACCTTCAGACGAGGAAGGTTATAAAGAATAGCAATGTTCGCTATGGTTCGAAGTCTGCGGCGTGCATCGGCTTTACTAGATGTAAACACATAGGACCCAGAGCATTGACAATGTCGGGATATGTTATCGGAGCGAATCTGCTTGCATTTGGCACATCGAAGATCTTGGTTTGCAAAGTTAGTTTCAATTGCATGGACGACCCCAATCAACATGAACTCGATCGCTGTACGATCATACTCCCCGTTGCAGCTCGAGCAGTACCATCTAGGCGTAGCACTCTGGCTGCTAGTCGTCAAATCAGGATCTCGACAAAAATCAAAATCGCGGAGTGCATCACAATGAGAACAGGGCATGTTGGGCAATTTGAGAGTCTCGCATGGGTTTTTGAACATAGCCTCACTAGCAAACTCTCGTACACCCACCAACTCCAATAAATTACGCTTCATCAACCGAATCTCGACCTCGAATGCCTTGGCAAGGGTAAAAACTTCGCAAACGGATTTTATAACTTCGAGTGGAGGGTTATCAAAACAGAGGTAACCACCAGGCCATGTGGGAAATTCAAAGCCCTTGGCGAGCTCTTCGTCCATCATGGAATTGTGATACTGCTCTAGCACCGATCCTACGGTTTTCAGCATCTTGCGCGTCAGGCGGTGAGAGATAAACTCAGCGATACCCTCAAATTCGCTCGTCTTCGCCGCATCCCGCTGATTATCATCAGCATTATCCTCTAGAAGACGGAGAGGTTTTCTCGCAATCGTATTGCTCTTTTGTTTGATCTTGAGGAGCTCAACCAGATAATATCGAACTATAGATGAAAAATCTTCTTGGACAACAGGTGGTAGGAATTGTTGAATATTCCAACGCATTTCGAGAGATATTTTATCAGAAGATTCAGTTGCTAAGGGATCCTCGCAATAGACGGCGGCCATATTAGCTCGATCCATGAAGATCAAAAAGTCATAGTACCGCTCCGTATTCATGTAAATGTGTTGGAACAGCTCATTGGAAGTGACTGCAGTAGTGATGTAGGTAGCGTAGGCATACGCCGTGCCAGGGGGTTTCGACGTGGCGAGCAATATATTGCTGAAGTCGGCATAGACAATTGTTGAACCTAAGCGTTTGAACTCAGCGACCATCTGAATAAACGTCTTGCGCATCAAGCTATGGATAAACCGGTGAATGGTGGGATCATACAGCCCCGAGGCACTTGTACTAGCCCATCGCCAGAAGTGATCTACTGCAAGGGTAGCTGGACTCTCCGATTCACTGTGAATCTTATCGAGGAGCCAAACCTTGAGCAATGACCGGAGGATGCCAAAAATCAAAGGTGAGACCTGCGATTCCGCTAACGTCAAATCTCTTTGTCCTTTCGCTCTGGAGTACTCATCAAGCGTATGAGATACGAGATCGAACGCCGTCGATCCACCGCTCCCCTCCAGCTCATTAACCAGCTGTGACTGAAGAACGCTGTTCACGGCGAGATTCCTCAAAGTCACTTCAATGCATACGTTGGAATACACCCCAGGATTCATAAATTCTGTCTCCGGAAAATCTTCGACTAGCCTCGTGTCATTCTCGATTCCCCCCAAATCGGGTTTTTCGCCAGGTGACCACCAAAGTATAATGTCTTGCTGTATCAACTTTCTCGCAAAATTGACATCAATGCAATGAAGTGTCAGATCCCCTTCAACATGTCCTAACGGGATGTCATAATAGTCAGCAAGAGTGACCAGACGATCAATCCAACTCCCCATCGTAAGGTACCGCGTCACTAACTTGGAAGCGACATGCGTCTGCCATGGAAATATGTCAAGCGTATGGGGTGCTCTCGCTTTCGGCATTGACAGAACAGGGAATTTCATCATCTTAGGGAGGTATTGGTCAAAGTACGAGTCGTCTTTACTCGATGAAATGACCAAAATGAATGAGTTGTCCTCCACCAGACCCAATTCCCGCGAGATCGCTTTCAGTGCAGTGACATCATTGCTGTGATATGCTATTGAAATTTGAAGTGTCTCGGGATACGCGTACGACTTTGGTTCGTTATAATGTCCGCGGAATTGGCGCAGTTGGTTCATGTACTGCTCTTGAAGTCGTGGAATAGGTTGACGACGAGTTGCAGGATCAACGATATGCAAATTGACTGACCCTCCTGGTAGGAACACGGAAAAGACATGAAGAGGAGCATTTAAAGAGCAGGCGTGATATAGAAAGATATACTTTTTGTTTCCACTTCCCATGTAGGACTGGCGGGACGTCGAGGGAATAGAACGATCCAACTGTTCAAAATCAAAACCTGTAGCTTGAGCTCTTGTAAGCGTCATAGCTGGATCTTCTGCAGAACATGTCTTCCCCAATTTCAGGATCGCACGAAGAATAAGAGGAACCTGAACAAACATCCCCTATCAGAATTTCTTGGGTCAAGAAATGTATAAAACACTTACCTGCTGCTCGTACACCCCGTCCACATTCGGATCGTTCATCAGATCAATAAAATGCTCCTGGATCTCATGATACACATCCTCCCTAACCATGATCTTGTACAAATTCACACAAGGTAACCCATGGGGCAGGTTCTTTGTAACCCTCTCATACTGATACTGGTAAGCACCCTGTTGCTGTGCCTTAAGAAACATATCCTCCCTTGGCACCTTCATATGTATATAGAATATTCGCGGAATTCGAATCGGAATCGACACAAGATCAGAGTCAATCGACAACCAGAGGATAAACCGTCCGAGGGTCGAACTTGGTCGAATTTGAACGATATCCCAACAGTTTCGGGTTCGAACTTTATTGCTTTTGAACATGGAGGGCACGCTGATGGTTGTGATAGGGCCATTACTAACATTGCCAGCCTTAGCCCCTACCTCTCCCATGCGAAGTTCCCTTTGTTTTCTCCATCGAGATCGCATAGCTTTGACGAAACTCGGGTAATGATGAGCGGGGTCAGGTATAGGTCCATCCTCCAGGTCTTCTTCCCCGGGCGTTTGCTGACGAGTAGGCTTTCGCCTCACAACGGCAATACGAAACTTTTTCGGCGCTGCTCTCTCCACGTTCGTATCCTCTATATCCATGACCTCAGAATTCTGGGTCTCCTCCTGTCCTTCCTGCATCTGTCCCTCAGTCATATGCTTCTTGCCGAAAAAATCTGTCATCTTATTTTGCTTAAACTTCTCCGTTGTCTTCAATATTCTCCTATGTAACCAATCTGGATGAGCAATCCTTGGTACAGGATTTGCAACTTTCTGCATCGCAGCAGGTATTGTTATAAGCTTCTGAACAACAGAACCCAGCCGTTCGATATAATACTCCCAATCCAAAATCGACCGCAAGTCAAGATTGATGAGCCCATTATCTTTCAGCCATCTCCGCAGATAGAGACGTTTGATGTTCTCTTCAGCCGAAAATATGGCGACAGGCACAGCGCGTTCAGTTACGGGTGCACCCATGGGTTTGGCTGAGATGATGAATTTACAAGCCAAGCCTTTATCCTTGACCATTTGATCTCCCAAGAATTCGGCTAGCCTCCGCGCGGTACTGATCGAAGTTGACTTCTGCCCTGCATATTCAGCTAGCGTCTTGGACATACTTCGATTTTCTGCAATTAGCTCGACCAATTCTTCATCACTGAGACTCTCAGCTCGACTATACAAGACGTCAAGCCATTGATCAGCGACTTGTGCAACAGCGGCATAACACTCCTGTGTTGTCGTACCGAGAAGAAACTTTTCGAAAATCTGAGATTGGAAAATCTTGATCAACTGTAGCTCTCCCCTCCTCTTTACCTCAAACCCTTTCAACTCCGCCAATGAACCATCATCGTTGAATACTGCATACCGTTTCTTCAACAGCTTATCCTCCTCCTTCGATGATGGTAATATCATCGCCTTGTACGGTCCATCCAATTCAAAAAAAATCGAATTTTCGCTATGCACTTTGTACTCCCCAGTTTCAGGATCAAGATCATGATATTGATGATTCGTGAATTTTGCGTGAACGAGATGGTTGAGCATCGTACAAGGATACGAAAACCCAATCGATTTTCCACTCTTCAGCTTGAATTTGAAATTCTCTGGGAAAACACCTGGCAGCATGCACCAAATTCCATCAGTATCCAACTCCAATGGTCGACCGATCTGTTCGACAAGCGCACGAGCCATTTGAATAATCGTTGCACCCGTCAAACACGTTATCCCTGCCATTTCCATAGAGTGCCAGCGTGCACCTTTCCGCATGACGTAGCCGTAGAAAGAGTTCAATATACATTTATGTGCCAGTTGGAGTGAGTCGTAGAGGACGATCATTTTCTTTGCTTCGTCAACTTCGGCAATGGATCGACCTTCGCTGGTGACCTCGTCGCATTTTTTCTTCCACGTTTTAAGAAGACCTTTGTACTCATAACGACGGTCTCGGAAACGACGAACAGTATCAACATAGAAAGGATTTTCCTTCTGGCATACAATAGCTTCACGATTTTCGACCTTGGTCTCTTTGGTCTTTGTATAGACTTTACGTGAATAATCACCGAGTCGTTTATGGAGGAGAGCCGTCTGATCAGAAGGAGACAAGTCAACAAATTTGCGTTTAGGGCCACCTTGTTTCTTTGGCGGAAAATCTTCTTGATTGAGTGCGTGTTTAATCATATTGAATTCATCTCGGTGGGCAGGAAAAAACTCTCCCCTCCAAGCCCACTCCAAACGACGATCGCAAATCTTTCCGGGACGATTATGATCGCAGACTGCACAGACAGATTCATCAACCATAGAATCAGGTTGAAGTCTATTCGATAACATAATGTTGGGGTACATGGCGGCAACATCCAAATGGTAAATGAGTGGCTTATCAAAGCGTCTAGGGTTATCGCGCATGATTTCGAGGGCTTTCAGGATCTCTGCTTTGACCTCGTCGTAATTAGTCACATCTTCGAACTTCACTTTATTTTCCTCGACTATGCAGAATCGGAGTGCAGCGTCAAGTTCCCCAATGAGTTGTTCAATTGCTGCTGGCACGATCCTGAAGTCAGTGGCAATATCACTTCGAAACACGCCTGCTTCGAGAGCTTCAACGTGACCGCCAACATAGGTCTCCGAGGCGAGAAGATGACCTTCAAACATACTCCCATGGGACTCTTCGTGCCTATTCGGCATGATGATATGCCCTCGATAGGCTTCGACCTGATTAATTTGTCAGAGGGAAACAATGGAAGAGTCGATTGTCGACACACCATGAGCAATGTTTCACAAAGGGTTCCACTTCCCTTGCGCAAGACTTCGTCCGGATTGAGAGGAATAATACTACAAAGGGAAAAGATGAAAGGGTGCACATATTTCATGTAAAGATAATAAGTGGCCACGGCATCAGAAACGGAGTACTGAGCTAACGCTTGAGGTTGTTCCACAGCATACCTGAAGGTTAAACATTAACGCCTGGATCTACTACGATGGCTTTTACTCACAGTGTCATGAGCTCTGGATCCAATTCTATAGGGCTATATCCCAACTTTGCCGTCGTGACTGCTTTCAAGCCCTGACTTCCCTGCGGTAAGTATGAATCACGCTTGACCCAACGGAAACAGTCCATATGTGCCGCATTGTTGCTCTTGTACTCATCCTCCGGATCCTTTGCGAATCCAGTTTCTTGGTACATGTCGATCCCATTGACTTTGGCACGAGCATCAAGGAAGGGGAAATCAAAAAAGTCTCCATTGAATGTTGCCACAACTGTGGGCTTCAGTTCTCGGATATGAGAAAAGAATCGCTGGATAGTTGCTGCCTGAGAAATCTGGGTAAGATATTAATCTGAGAACAGATGAATAATTTACCTCGTTGAGTTCATTGAAGATTACGAATGGACCTTCATAGCCCTCCTTCGGCGTGTACTCGAAATCATCAATGTCCTCGCTGACGATGTCTCTGTTGGTAATGAGGTAGCCTTGACCATCAACCATGTATGAAATCATCATAACCTGGTCGATTGCCTGGTCAGGGAATTTAAGAGGAGCTTTCGTGGTCTCAATATCAAAAGCCATCACGACTGGATCTGCGCGCTTGACACGCTCGGCGATTTGAGAGAAACTGGGCTGGCCTTCTGTGAAGGTTACCGCATACCAAAGTCCGACGCGAATTTCGTTGTCCATTGCGACACGCAGGTAGTATGGGACATCATATTCGCGGGCTTCAATAATACATTCTCGAGGATCTCTATCACGAGTAGAGATCTTGAGTGATTTCCCGTCAAGTTCGCCCTCGAAACCGATATCCATATTGGCACCTCCTGCTGTTGCATTGATAACCTCGGCATATGCATCAACTGCATCACGTTTGGCGCCGTTGGTTTGAGCAAGAGCGACTACATCGCGTCTGACAGTAAGCAAGTCGCTGACGTTGTGAAAGCACAACTGAAGGTACAGCCGACGATGTCCCATGAGATGATTTGGTAGTTTGAGATCTTCCTTCTTGTCACGAGTTATATGTGAAATCAGACCTTCGTATTTCTTGCGAAGCCATTCTTCCACAGCTGTTTCTGTCCCAGACTACTGGAATTAGAGCGTGAAATGATAACAGCGAATAGCGAACTTTGCATGCAATACAGAAGTAAGGCTCGTATTGAAATGTGCATTTGAACATTCCTCCATCATCTTGAATAAAATAAAAGTCTACCGCCGCCTTTCCTGATGGCCAGTCTGTACTATTCACAAGTGTCTATGCCCATGAGCTGTAGATGAACAAACATCAATGCTAGGACTTACTGGGCGCATGTTTATCAGCCATCCTTCTCGTCGTGGACCCTCCTGCACCCGAGAGAAGCCCAGTTTCGCGTCAATTTCATCGTTGAGAGCGACTTTTTCAAATCTTTCTCCCAACAAGGTGCCATCGTCTTCACGTTTAGGAGCTGGAGAGTCGCTAGGGAAAGAAATGCCGCCGCCTCGTCCACGCCCTCGGCGACTGTACAAGGATCTTGCACCTCTGTAGGCAGACCGGATGCCTGAGCCTCGTTTACCACGGTTGGACGAAAGGCCGAAGGAGCCTCGTCCACGAGCCATACTAACTGTGCTACTTACTTTGATATGTTCTGTCACGCGCTCTATCAACCACACGTCACATCCCATCAATGAGGACCCAAACGTAGAATGGATGGCATATAGCTCGCCGCTTCTTGGCGGTGAGGCCTGTTGCGGTCCATAAATGTAGAATATCTCTCTCCAAGCTTAATTGGTTATTTTCTTGCTTCAAAATCCTTGCTCGTTTGTTTCCCCCATACCACAGTCCCTTCTACACCTAGTACACAAGCGAATGTTCTCAGAAGTGTTCATGTGCTGATAAGTCATGACCTTTTCTCTCATAAAATATTTTCATTTAGGTCTCCGTCGGGTTAGGTGAAGTGTCGCTTGTTTAGCTGTTAGATTTCCGGCCCGATCCGGATCACCGGGCGAGTGTATGACGGGGAACCAATTCCAGTGTTCAAACATTGAGAATGTTCGTCGACCGCAAAACATCCTTCAAGCTCCCTCCCACCACGATAAGGGACAAACTTATTACCCAAGAAATAAGGCGTACCAAGGTCTCAAAAAATCTGTTTTTTTCCCTGTATATCCTGACTCCCTTTCCAGGCGCTCGAGGAACAGAAACGCGTTTGTGCTTATCCTTTTTCTCTTCGACCCAGACTCAAACATGATAGGTTTTAGCGACGTGCGCAACGGTTTGACTCTAACAGGCAGCTCGATTGTCTTGCTGGTCTTTCGCTCGGCCAGTCAGATGACGATGAGGACGATGGCGACGAGCCCGGTGATACTACAACATTAGACCCGACTATGTTCACACCTGGAAGCATTGTACCCTATGCATCCATGATGGAACCATATCAACCTCCCAATGCAATTTCTGGCACACTGAAACCTTTCGAAAATGGTCCCAACAGCTCAAAAATGACGACCAAAGGTACGAACCGAAAACGGAAAAAGAAGAACAAAAAAGCAAGCAAATATGCAGACAAATGTATGTATGCAGAGCTGCTGGAAATGTATGAAGACAGCACCTGGTCTGATGTTGATGGACTACCGGAAAATTTGGAGATGGGATGGGTAGCTGTTGGGCCTGTTCCAGTAGGCAAACGGTGTCTTGTAGTTACCCACCAATCGTCGGGGACCACAGGTATCGGTAGATTTTCGTCCTTCCCAATCTTCCCAGATTGACTGATATTTCATAGCCCCAAATACGACAATACGGTCGAGATTACTTGGAAAGACCCTGATACCACGTTTTCCATCAATCCTTCCTCCTTCGACCGTATTGGATTGTATACTTGATGTAAATTGGCGCGAGAACGGGATTTTACATATACTGGACGTTCTCAAATGGAAGGGACAAGATATTTGTGATTGTGAAACGACCCTCCGGTGCGCTTCATGCTGTAGTCTCTATCTTATGCCTTGATATTATCCTTAAGTTTCTGGTGGCGAGATACTCGGCTCGGTGAACTGGGACAGATTTCACTGGTCCCAGCATCATATACCAAAACACGTACCGACATATATCAGTTTCCATATCCAACTAAGCTTATAACGGTGCCTTATCATACGGATACAACATGTCTCACTCTTCTCGAACACATTATTCCATTCGTGAAAACGCCTCAGTCATTTATAATTGACGTACCTAATGTCCCAATATCGCTATCACAAGCACCATGTCCCGACAAGACCGGGAGACATGGCCTAGAAGACGAGATGGACGTCGAACCGCCCGGGTCTAACTTTGGCATGACTCAAGCCACGCATCAGGTCACTGTGACTATAGAATCTGATGGACTTCTTCTGTACGTTGCAGAAGCGAGTTATGAAAGTGGCACAAGTCCATTAAGCAGTTGGATTCCCATCGTGTCATGTGAGGATGCTCAAGGGGAAGAGTTTCATCAATGCTATCAAGAAGCCAAGCGATTAGGGGAGCATAAAGCCAGTGGACCACTGGCGGTTTTTGAAAGGTGCGTCATTGTCGCTTCCGGTACTGCTCAGCGATAAACTGACAATCTCTTGTGCATGCAGATTAGTTCAGTATCGGTTGCAAAATGGTAGACTGAATGGACCATCAGTAGCTCTAGGAAATGTTAGAATTGGACAAGGTGTGGAAGTGGAGATGGACTAATCTCATATAACTCGCTATCGTCATACTAAACATTATTGAACATTTGTGTGTACACGTCATTGATCCTCGAAAATCCCCTGAGATATACACTATCAACCAAGAAGCCAATTCACTGTTGTGGAAATCAATCTATAAAGACATGATATCGAATTGGCCGTTCCTGATTTGAAAAAGAAACTGGGATCATGTAAAGCGTATCAGTTTAATGAAGAGAATAATGTCTCTGCGGAACAGGTGATCAGTAGCACAGTTGAATTGTGCAGTAGTACTCACTCGCAAAGAATAGCCTTTCAATTGAATTACGGGAATGAAGAGCAGAAAAAGAGCAGAAACAATGCTAATGTTACAAGGATCAAAGAATTTCCTCGAGTCATCGGAAAGATAAACCATACGCAGCTTCAATTCCATATGTCTGGATAGCACCATATCTTGCAGCCCAAGGGACCTGAAAATAAGCTACAGCAAACCCGCCAAGGATACGGGCTAGAGTGATCAGTGCTGAGACTTCTCCCTGTGTGAGAAAAACACAGCAAATAGGGATATGGAGATTAGTACACTGAACAGGACAAGAAACCTTAGATCAGAGAGCGTTGCTTGTACGTACCTGGTTCTTGGGGAAGCAATCATTGAGGTATGCATATACCACGACAGTCATGATCATAATGGAAAATTCCGCAATGCCCCATCCCATGATGATTGCTACAGGTGGAAGGTGATTTTGGAATGATGCTCCAATGACGAGGAAACCACAGATGAATAACGGAATACCGAGGTAACAAGCCCTGATGAGGTTACATGTCAGAAATCGAATTAACCACGAGAGAGAATAATTGACCAGAATCGAGATTCAGCTTCATGAACACCACTATTTCTTCGGATTCCACGTTCCATTATCAGGTCATTGAGGAAGTGACCGACGATTTCACCAAGGAGCACCGCTACCTGTTAGTCGTCTTGTCAGAAGGCCTTAATTGTGCAGAGAACAAACGGACAATCGGTGTCGCATAGAGAGCCGAAATTGTGATAGCGTCGAATCCATAGCCAAATGGAAGTGGTTCGCCAAGAAACACAGCATTAGTTACCTATGGGAGGAATGAAACAGAGACATTAGATAGAATATGAATCTTACGTTGATACCGATCCCGAATCCAAAGACAGCAGCCTGGAATATCAAAACAGGAAGTACATGGGGACGCCACACTATTCGAATGGGATCTGATACTATTTGTCTCCAAGGAGGACGATGATTTGCCATCTTCCAACCTGTTATACCAACTAATGTTTTGATACGGTTGCGAAGTCCGGTAGTCACCGGAGTAAGAATCGGTTCCAAGGCACGATCGTACATTCTACAACATACATCGACGTAAGGTTTTTTGATTTTCGTTTATTTTACACTTACGTCTCCTTCATGAACAACGCTATGAGGATGATGACGAAGGCAGAATAGAAACATCCAGTTGCATATGTCCATCGCCAATTTTCGCGTGCAGCAAGGAAACCACAGGCGAAAGGTGAGAGGAAGGGAGAGACAATAAAACCAAATGTCCAGGAGTTGATCTAAGAATATCTTGAACAGCTAGCATATTCCAGATGATTGATGGCATACTCTCTTTGCTTGTTGGTGGAAAGGATACATGTCTGTTACAACGAAGAGGCCCTTATAGTATTCACCTTAATATATGTCTGTCATCCAACAAATCCCTGAAAAGCTTACAGTGACCTGTGGTGTCGTTCTTTAAATGTCATCAGGAACCAGCCACAAGGAGAAAAGACCATTACTCACGCAAAAAATGCACTCAGGCAGCGCATAACTTGAGATAATTGCATACCGACATGGTAAGTATGATAGATGATCGGCGAAGGTAACACATACCAGCAAAGGTAGGGAGATTGGGAGCAAATGTACAGCCAATAAGAAACCCTAACCCGAGTATCTTCAAAGGGTTTAGTAAGTACATACTGGATGGTACGACAGACATTCACCTGTGACCAAAAAAGCACTGGGAGACGTCCGAATTTCCTCATCGCCATCACCGCGAATATACCGCCGACACCTATCAGAAAGATACTCCAGCTATAGGCCTATCTTCAACCTGACTTGAAAGACATCATCATGATTTGGGTACTTACTTTGAGGAGACATTATTGATCACATTAACATTCGTGTTGAACGCTCGCGCCAAGGGAAACAATGCAGCTATACCTGAAAAGGAAAAAAGGTTGAAAATCTGAAAACAATGCGCCGAGATCAGTATATACCAAGACCAGAATCAAAGTCTGGGACAATAGATACGAGGATAAGGATCAACAAATGGACGGTTTTCTGCCATTCTGGCCAGTTCTGAGGATCCAATGGTGAGTCCGTTGGTTGCGGCCAAAGAATTTTCGTCCCGTCCTTCGTCAACTTTAGTCTCGAAGCTATTTTCTCCCCCAACTCTCTCCGTGCCTCTCTGTTCTCAGACGAGAATGCATCAACATTAGTCTGAAGCCATTAGCATACCCCAGTACGCACTCTGGATCAATAATCAAGCGACCAGCGTTCTGTTCATGATACAAACAGGGGTCAAATCTGGCAGAATCGCTCTTACCCGAGAGAGACATAAAGTTACTGGAGAGATATCCGGGAGAAGCACTTATTATATGGTGGCTGATAATTCATTGGTCTTGGTCAATCAGGGATAGCCCCAGACACAAGATGGCGCTAAAGAAGCTGAGCCGCATTAAGATCCTATAGGACTTATAGGGGATATCACTAATGCTATACAGAGAGCTTGCTTTCCTCACCAATGGGTCCTAGGTCCGTCAACAAATTGTTCCGCCTTTGAGATGACCCACTCTTACCTTGCCGGGTTCAGTACAGGATTGAAGATCATAAGGCGAATAAGCGCTTTGACAGTAATGCTTATCTCTCTGTTTCTGAATCTTTCCATCACTTTCTTTCGCGGTACTCATCATGCGCTTACTAATCTATTTGGTCAGCATCAATTCAGATTAGATACTTTTATCCGGACCCTGACATAAACACTCCCTTTCTCTCTCTCCATCTCTTGACACAAGGGACAGTGATATGGACTTGTGTTGGTTTATAGGTTTCAATTTCGACGAGTTGCAAACATTTGGTTGATAATGTCCTTCTAGCAACATACCCGTCTTGACAGGAAGATGACGGAGGCCGACAGACTTGAGAATGATTTTATCTCCCCTGTCAACGATGTTGACATTAACATTCAATACATCTGAATGAATTCATGGAATCATTTGGTTGAACTCTTGACGTTGCACAGGGCTTGATGGTACCTAGATGACTTTGGGTACCTGCATTTATCACAGCGCTGGAATGTCGCTGGAATGTCACCATTGGCGATTGACGGTATACTAGATCATCGTCCTTGGGTCCAGATTTTCAGTGGGTCTGTGGGACAAGTTGTTTATCTTGATTCACAAAAGCCAATTTCGCCCATGGCACTCTTTCCCGTCAACACCGGAAATTCAAAGGCACGCTGGGTTTATATAAGTCTCTTGGCTCAATGCTCATGAACAGCCGCTTTCATTTCGAAAATTTGCCCTGCATGGCATAAAGACACTGAGGGAAACATCATGGTAATTGCTCATGAAAAATTCAGAGAGAATAATGTGCCGTTAAGATAATGAGGAAAACCAATAAATTGATTGATGATCTCAGCAAGCATCTTACCTTCGAATCTCTTCCTTTCCACTCGATTAGTGAGACGACTCATAGAAAAAGTCCTGTCATGATTCTGGTAGGTTGGGAGCAGAAAAAATCTTGAAGCATGGGAAATTTTACTCACGCTACCTCATATACGAATACCTGCATCGCGCCATTTCTACGTGACCAGGGCACCTGGAAATATGCCACACTGTACCCTGTTCATGGCATTACAAATGACCAGTTCCAATTTTGACAAATGACCTCATCTCCAGGTGTTCCGGCGAGATTGGTTAAAGCACTAATCTCACTGTACATATGAAATTCTGTCCTGTTGTGAACTATTCCGGCAGACAAAGCTTATACTTGAGGTTTGGGAAAGCCATACGCGTGCACCACCACTGTATTGATCATGACAGCAAACTTGGCAATACCCCAACCCATGAGGACTACGACATTCAGGCGATTTTGGATGGCAACGCTTATCACTTTTAATGTACAGGGGCAGAGCGACATAACAGGTCCTGATCAAACGTCAACCAATCTACAAAGGAACGGAGAACTGAACGACAATACCAAAGACGACTTTTGGCCTCGAAAACGCTGCTGTTCCTCTTGATAGAGGTAATCATTCAGATATCGATCGGCGAGCTCTTCAATAATGATAGATATCTGGGAATGCTTGAATCAAGTCAAAGATGCAACGGTAGTGACGAAACTGAACACAGGTGCGGCATATGTGCCTGCAGTTGCGAGGCTGGTCGAAGTTAAACCTACTTGCTTCTAAAGTTCCTCAGGAACGTGTTTGTTACCTAGACACCTCCATATCCTAAATATCATTAACACACCCCGAAGGCCGTCCACAATGGTACTCATATACCCAGTAGGAAAATAGTCCAGCTTGGCAAGGGTAGATAATAGATTACGTTCTCAGATGGCTATATTTACTTCGACGTCAAATTATTGATGATCCCGGATGTGGTATTGTGTCGCTTAGCCAAGGGAAACTCCTGGAAAATTTGACAGCCGTTCTAATCCTGTTTCCATGTCATTTAAAATCACTCACCGATGCCAGTGTCGAGATCTGGTACGAATGCTGCAAGCTTGGTGACCAGTAGCTGGACATCCTTGGGGCGTCTCGACAGATTTTGAAGATCCCTCTCTGAATCGGTTGGTTGAGGCCACAACACTTTTGTTCCGTCTTTGGTCAGCTTCAGGCAAGCAGCGACCTCTTCTCCCAGCTCGATATTTGCCTAACTGCGCAATGTCATCACTACGCCTCAACAACGTTCTGGAGAACAGAGATACACACTCGGAATCAACGATAAGGGCCCAAGAAAGTCAATTTGTAGGCAACCACTATCTGTGTCTTGCTCTCGTTTCTCAATCATCTTGCCCTCATCAGACATGGATGGGAAATATAGGAACGGCTTAGTGAACGGTGTACATTGCATATAGAAGATCAGCTCATTGTTCCAATTGACTGGAAAGGAAATTCGCTGATTGTCGAAATGTCCCTAAGGACTCTTCATCTCATTGTTCTCCTTAATTGATATTGACTTAAACAACTGCGCACTTGAACAACGAAAATCCGTTCTCCCGGGCGAAACACATATCCTCACAGTTCCCTACATCCCTTCTTCCTACTCCTTCGTGTCTCTTCTTGTAATACAGAGCCTTTTAGGCCCTGTGCCTTAGTAGTCAGTAGACTACCGCGGACTGTGTTCGTACACCGCGTAATAAATTGTAGAAAAAAAAAACGAAAATCCTTTTGAGTTCCCACCCCAAGCCGTAATACCAGGAGATAAGTCTCATTACCATGAGAACTGAGGGACAAAAAGAACAGAAAGAACATTTATGAGGCAAAAAAGTACCATCAGTTTTAAGTGACGTACAGTGATGTGGGGGAGAGTTCTATTGTCAATCTGCATGTTCATACACTGTGCAGTTCTCCATGGGTTTGCTTCCCTTTTGAAAAATTGCCTGAAATGCTGGCATTCAATCAGAGATCATCCAACTTGAAGTTGCTCAATTCCTATCACCTATAACAGCTACTCTATGGTATCATATCTTACACCTAACATTGATAAAATGATGTGGTCATTTAGGAACTCTGGTGTGGATAACTTCACAGTTTGTACTTCAGGAACCAGCTGAAGTCCCCAATTCATGAAAATACCTAAAATTGTCACTCTTAAACCTGATCACCTTTATATTCATACCTTCATTGGGCAGTTCACGACCAGGAGGTCCAAACAAGTGATGATCGAGTTTTCAAGCATATGCAACACCGAGGACTGGATGGATTTATTGGATATCATCACATAAAGATTTATTGAAATTTTTGATGAACAGTGAATGGTACTTGCCACATGAAGACTTGTGTGAATAAAGACAAGCACTGCCTTATTTGGATCGTGCGGTGGCAGCTCGCTTAAGAACGTATGGTAGGAAGGAGTGCCGTAGACAGATTCAAGGTGACTCAGACCAAATTCCTTCGTCTTGATTTATTTTAACCAACTACTTACCCAGGATAGCCATATGTCGCCTGCTCAGCCTGCAGATGAATCTTTGTCTCAGCAAAAACGAGATCAGCCAGGACACAAGTACGTTGCTTACCGTCTCTTCCCATACTGTCGTACTGATCTTTACCAATAGACTTCTTGCGTAAGTCCAATTACAGCCTGGATATACTTTCCCACCTGATCACGTCGGGGAATTCAGGATTCCGGGACCGGTAGAAGTTAGCGATGGTGTACTTGCGGCGCTTGCTAAGCCTCCTCTTTCCCATGTATCGCAGGAATTTGCTCGTATCTTTCAACAAGCACTACTACTCTCAAGGTGTGTACCGTCCCTCTGCATCTATACCTTTCAAATCGGAAATTGCTACAGAAAGGTTGTGGGTTCGCAATATGGTCAGCCATTTATCATTGCAGGCAGCGGCACTTTGGGTTGGGAGCAGGTGTGCACATCCTATAACTGGCCCTTAATTTCCCCTACTTAATCTGAATCTCAGGTTGGCGCCAATCTGGTGGAGCGTGGGGATCAAGCTCTCGTGCTGAACACTGGATATTTTGGGGATGGGTTTACAGATTGGTGAGCAGCGATCATATCTCATTCTGGCAACTTCGATTGATGACAACCCGGGCAGCCTTCTGTCCTATGGTGCTCAGATTACCACACTGAAGGCATCCGCGCCAGGCGAAACTGTCCCGCTCTCTTTGACCGAGGCAGCACTAACTGGCCAAAATTATAAGCTGATCATCGTCACTCATGTTGACACGTCCACAGGTGAGTCGGTTGAACCTTCCTGGACTTCTGAGGAGATTGGTATCATTGATATTTGGTGGTCAGGCGTTTTGTCCGATATTAAAAGCATAGCCGAGGTAGTCAAGAGAGTGTCCCCTTCGACCTTGGTGAGAGTCCTTCGCTTCAAAACAAATCAAGCTGACTGCCTTCTTTCAGTTAATTCTGGATGCAGTATGCTCAGTCGGATGTGAAGAAATCAAAATGGATATATGGGGACTCGACATCGTTCTTACAGCAAGTCAAAAAGCCATAGGTGCCCCCCCAGGACTTTCTATCCTCATTGCCAGCCAACGGGCAGTCGACACCTACTCTAATCGGAAAACACCCATTCAGGGCTATTATGCTAGTTGGAAAAAATGGCTTCCAATAATGGAATCTTATCTGGTTGCAAAGCCGGCGTATTTCGCCACACAACCGGTCAACCTTGTTTGTGCGCTGGCAGAAGCATTGTCAGAACTGTTGAAGGGCGGAGAAGGGGGTTTGATTGCTAGGTTAGAGGCGCATAAGAAAGCTGCCAGGCGACTCAGAGCAGTAGCTGCCCAGTTAGGGATGAAGAGCGTGGCAGTCGGAGGCGCTGAAGCTGCTGGCCTGAGTGCTATTTGGGTTCCCGAAGGCTTGTCTGCAACGGAAGTACTTCAGAGAGCAAGTGCAGAGGGGATCATCCTTGCCGGTGGATTGCTTCCCACTATCAAGGATAGATATATCCGAATCGGGCATATGGGTGTGTCTGTGACCGATGAAGAGCGGGGTGATATACGTAGAATCGGCGAAGTTCTGCAGAACATCATCAGTAAATTATTAGAGCAAAAGTACGTAAAATAAGTGTCTAGAGGAATGAAATATAAGAATTGATAATAAACAAAGGGAGTGAGAAGAAAAATGGCAAGCAACCAAAATGTCCGTAGCTGGAATCGAACCAGCGGCTCTTCGGAGTTATTCCACAACGAAGTGATTTAACCCCTAATCGATACGGACAGATACAGGCTGTAATACTTAGTTATATATATCAAGATCATGTACATTGCATACGTTTTGGTAAAGATCTGAATACAAAGACTGGAGCTCCTAAGAAAAGGACCAGTTGGCATTTTGTGTGTGCTGTCTTACTGGAACCTGATGCTTAAGCAGATAGGGCAATAACTGAAGCCTCATGCCGATTCTGTCTCTAAACAAGCTTTGCTTTAACCATCATACTACAAAAGTCTTCAAAGTTCATGGATTTGTCAGTCGATGTAGAAAATGTTTCCAGCATCTTCAGCATCTGCAATGTCAACTATGGACAGAAGTACACTCAGAAAAGTGAAATCACTGACGTCTCCTGCTGTGAGCTTCTCATGTAACAATTTCGCAACTCTTTGGAGATCTTTTATCGTTATTCTTTCATTGAGGACTTCGTTCGCGGATATGGCAGGGAAAAACAAGGAGTAGGTATCGATACAGGTTTGGCGTTGCTGCGAAGTAAGCTTCTGTGATTGATTGTCTGAGAAGGAAATTGGAGAGGATGGTTTTTTTCCTTTGAGGCGAGTTCGTCTACGAGCAGTAGAGGTAGAGGGATCCTCAATATAATCGTCATCGTCATCATTGCCTTCGGCTTCCTCAGTCTCAGCATCAGATTCCCGGTATTCGTCAGAATCTGCAACACCATCAACCATCTCCATGTTTACTTCATGTTCCAATAGGACAGCACACACAGAACGCCAGTCATCTCTATTGACAAACTGATCGTCGTCTCCGGGATTCTGGTTTACAGTGCTGGTGTTGTCATGAGATGATGTCCAGCCTGTGGCAGCATTACGAAAGACTGAAAGAATCTCCTCGTCGTCGGGTGGCAAATTCAGGTGTTGTAAAGCACGGGATACCAAGGAAAGAGGCATTTGAGTGTATACAGCCAACTTTCCCTCATACTCGGCATCGTTCAGAAAACCTCTGCAATCAAGATCGCTCTGTTCGTCGCGTAAAAATCCACCATTGGTATCTTCTTCGCATATGAAGCTTCCAGGTTCTGGAATAAATCCTCCGGCAGGTATTTCTTCTGATTTCGACCTTGTTATGGACTTCTTGCAGACCAAGTCAAATGCGGAATCAATTTTTATTTGCGTTCTTCTGGGCAGCGAATGAAACAAATTTTCAGATGCCACAGTGATCATTATGACTTTAGTTGTTTGTTCATGTTAAGATGTTCCCCACTGGTTAGTGATTTTCTTCTGACCTTCAGGAAAGCAATGGTGTATACGACAATCCTACAATTTATGACAGGGCTTGAGTAAATATCTTTTGATAGTTACGACTATATTATGATCCAAGGCTGCTCCTGCATGGCGATAAGTAACTACCATCTGATTCTTCTGAACTAATTCTCCAAATTCGTGTAATGCCGTCATCACCCGTTGTCGCGAGAATGTCTTCCATTCCTGGTGTTGGACTCCATGCAACGGTGTTGACATCATATGGTCCATGAGGGGATGGCAAGGTTGCGATCAATTCTTCCCGTACAATTAGCTTGGTTGACATTGCGTCTATCACTTGAAGTTCCTGCACCCATCATAAGGCACAACGACCAATCGATGACTATTGATGGAACCTCACCTTCAACTCCCAAATCTTGACAAACCCGTCATCCCCTGCCGTAGCTATCCAACCGATAATGGCATGTCCGTGACGTGGCTTTCCGCGACTCCAACTCACGGAGTAAATACATCGATCGTGAGCATTGATGACGAGGACAGTTTCCCATCTGAACTCTGCTGTTCGCTTCCAGATACGTACTGTCGTGTCGTCGGAGGCGGATGCAAAATAGTCGTGTTTCGGCATCCAAGCTAACGACCAAACCGTTGACCGATGACCAGTTAGTGTTGCAAAGCAGTACCAGTCATCTACAGGGTCTTCGATATAGAGTCTGATCGTGTTATCGTAAGAGCCTGAAGCGAGTATCTACGCTAGTGAAGGTAGGATGTGAGAAAGCAGCATTACATCATGAGAGAGGGAATCACGACCTCTTCAGCTGGATGCCATGATACACACTTGATGTCTTGATCATGTTCCGTGAAGATAGCCAGGCACTCGAAGTCAGTTTTAGGCTTGACTAGCGGAAGATCAGTAGACATCTTGCCAGAGCTGAATTCAACTGACCTTCCCAGATCCAAACAGACTTGTCCCTGCTACAGCTGGCTAGCAATGCTCCGGTGGTAGAATAAGCTACCCCTTTGCACTCTGTTTCGTGTCCCTCGAGAGTTGTCATGCATTCCCAATCTCCAGAGTCATCGGACTTCTCCCAAACGGCAATGCTGGAGTCGAAAGACCCGGTGACAAACGTCTTGCCGGACGGAGACCAAGAGACTGTTCTGACGGATTTGGTGTGGCCGGTCGGGATGGAAGAAACCAGATCGAATCTGAGTTCGCCATCAGGATCAGTCGAATAAGAATACAAGCGAACTGATTTATCGCCTGAGCAAGATGCCAGCATAGGTTTCGATGGATTCCAGGCCACAGACCATACACGGTCGTCATGGCCTTCGAGCTCTGCAAGGACGGAACTCGTGTACATGATAGATCAGAGATAACTCCTCCAGCCCATCGCACGACACATGATCTGACAGACATTATTCGCACGGAAGCCACCTTGACACTTATGTGATATTCCGATGCATGAGGAGATTGAAAACGCCGCAATGTTTGTGCAATTTTATACATATATCCTGAATATAAATGATGAGCGCACGACCACTGATGAAGTCCACTGAGGTGGATCCAAATATCCATCATGAAGACAGATCGTGTCAGCCTCGTACCTATAATCCCATCCGTCCACCAGTAGACTTTGTTCGCACCTCCCTCCCTCGGTAAGATGCATTCTGTAGATACATCGCCGTTGCTTGGTCCCGCTTAGGCTCTCCGTGTCTTGGCACTACATTGCTTATTGCGGAAAATTCTGAATTAAAAAAGTATCGATCAGTCACGTGATGATTCACTGCCCATCAATTGGGATGCTTAATTAACATGGCGGTATCAACCACCAGCAAAAGTATTGTCTATGTCGTGTCGACCGAACTCATAAAGGTACTTCCAGCATCTCTCAATATGTTTGATATTTTCTGATGTGTTTACTAGTTTGCTTCACTTCTTCCTTCGAACAAGAAACGGTCCTTGGTCGTCCATGGGCTCGTTAAATCGCTGGGACTTCTGAACTCCGATTCGGCTTTCGAACGAGTTATTCGGACATGTTCTCCACGGAAGGCTACGCGTCAAGATCTTGCTGTGTATCATTCAAAGGCTTACTTGGATTTCATCCTCGACTCTGCCAATTCAGTTGAACGCGGCGAGCAACATGACTCGGAATATGAATCTTTCAAGGCAGAATTCGGGATCGAAGATGTGAAATCTGATTTTTTTTTTTGACTGCAGTGGGTTTTTGTTGATGACTCCTTGAGTAGGACTGTCCCCCATTTGTTGGACTGCCTGATTACGTGCAATGGGTAGCGGGTGCAACCCTCACTGCTGCAGATGCACTGAGGTACAATATTAGTGACATTGCCATAAACTGGGACGGTGGGAGGTCCAGCCAGATCTTTTACCCTGATCTCCCTGCATGACCACTGAGGTACCACTAGACATCACGCTTCAAGGGCACGCGCTGCGGGATTCTGCTATGTTGCGGATTGTGTCCTCGCAGTACTTACCCTGAAAACTGTTCCTCGTTCTCCGTCATTGAATTTACAAAATCAGGCCAACCAGCATCTTCCTCGGATCTTCTATCTTGACCTTGATTTACATTTTTCTGATGTCGTTTCGTCTGCATTTACCTCCTTCACAGCTCAGGGGGCTCCTCGTCTAATGGTATATATCACAACTGTTGAGCTGATTCAGAGAGCTTTCACTCATTATATTTTTTTTCGTCCCCCCCTTTTCTCAACGTCCACCCAGACACTCAGCATCCATCATACGTCGCCAGGTTTCTTCCCTGCCTCTCCTCGTGCAGGTCTCCCAGATCCATCCATACCCCGTTTTGATCCTTTTAGTCTCAGTATCCCGCTTCTTGAAGGCGCATCTAACAAAACTTATGCTTCAATATGGCACATTGTAGAAGAATTGAAGGATATCATGCAACCCGACTATGTCATTGTCCAGTGTGGCACAGATGCTCTTGCCGGAGATCCTTGTGCAACATTTAACTGGTCATTAGGTGGAGGCGAGGGATCATTAGGTTGGTGTATGTCCCGAATACTCGACAAGTGGCAAGGCAAGAAATTACTCTTGGGAGGTGGAGGTTACAACTCGCCAAATGCTGCTCGTGCTTGGGCATATATTACATCCATTGCGGTAAGGGAACTTGCCTTGACACCGTTGTTGCTTATGAGTTGTGTAGCTGGGACGACCACTGGACCTTGATACTGATATTCCTGATCACCCTGGCTTTCCGCTCTATGCACCCTCTTTCACGGTAAGTATAGTTTCTTGGACAATTGAGATCGTGATTTCAATATATATTTCTTGTAGTTGGACGTTCCCCCCGGAAATATGCAAGATCGCAATACACCAGAATACTTGGACATTATCCGGACTCGGTTTACAGAAATTATTTCGATTGTACGTCAGAGAATGGCTATAGGATAGCGAGGTCTAGTAAAGGTCTGTGAGGCCGCCGTACTGGAGGCAAACTTCACAAAGTATCCGACAGCTTATCCTACTCTATACAATAAGAACCCATGAGTCTACGAGTAGTCTTTTCAAGGAGCTACTGAATATCCAAGTTTTTCCCAGAGATCGGTAGCTATATTACTCATCACACTCCGGATTTCCTTCAAAGTAGGCTTCGAGTTGATGAGTGTGTCACCGAGAAAGATCTCCCCAAGTTTTCCTTGGTCCCCAAGACTGCTCACCTCAGAAATCATGGGTATTTCACCTGATAGTCCCGAGGTAGTATCAGAATTGAGCCCAAGTTCATCAGCCGCACGGCGTGCGGAATCAAGTGACCCGAAAATGTGGTGCTTGTTGGAGCAAGATGGGCAGCGGTAATATGCCGAATTGACGACTAATCCAAATACCTTGTCAACCTTTAGAGGGAAGTTTGACCGTAATAGTTTTTGCACATACCGGAACACCAACTTTCCTGAACATATGGACACCCTTTCTGGCATCCAGCAAAGCAACATCTTGGGGTGTTGAGATGATGATGGCACCTAGAACTAGAATTCACACACAGACCATAGATTGTGAGAATGGACACACCGTCGACCTCGACGAGTTGACCGAGGGTCAGCTGCACGTCACCAGTCCCAGGGGGCATATCTAGCACTAGAACGTCCAATCTGTCATCTTGCTCTACGTTGGAAGTCCGTCTCCGCCAGTCTACATCGAACAAAAGTTGGTGGACAGCTTTTTGCACCATGAGACCTCTCCACACGACAGGCTTGTCATTCGCAGGGGATTCAGGCAGAAGGTATCCCATGGACATTGTTGGAATGCCATTATTTGTCATAGGAATCAGAGCACCAGCTACGAGCTTGTCAGCCCTGGCCAAAGGTAAGAGATAAGAAAAAAAAGATACCGGTTGTGAGGTCCGGTTCTCCAATGTTCTCCAAGCCCATGAGTTTTGGAATAGATGGACCAAAGACATCGAGGTCAAGGATACCAACTTTTGAACGTGGTCGAGTAGTAGCGAGTGCATATGCCAAGTTTACTTTCTCTCGAGGTCAGACCATGAGTCCAGCAAGTTGAAGGGGTGATAGGTACCAGAGACAGTGCTTTTGCCGACACCTCCTTTACCGGAGGCTACAGCAACGACATGCTTGACGTATGGGATCTTGCGTTTGAGAATGGGTGCGGCATTGCGGCGTGGAATTGAGGGAGGTGGTCTGTTGGAGGATGACGGGAGGCCCTGGAGGACGGGTGGGTGAGGACAGTGACTAGACAAGCTCTAAATGCAAGCACCAGTGGATTTTCATGGAATGTTTTGGGTGAAGTGTGAAGCCGGCGAAACAAAAGTTGGCGGAGGAATAAACAGGACATTGTTATCACCAAACAAGTAACATTTTTCTCTGCATGCCGCTCCCCCACGACCTCTGCTCCAGCATCCAAAACGCATTCCGTGCACGACTGGCCAGAGTATCCGTTCCACATACCACTCAGAACCTCGGAATACTCTCTATCCTCCTTCGTCACGGCTTTCTTACTTCTCTGACTCGGGGGACCATTGTCTCGCCAGACCCAGTGGCATTTCCTCTTGTCGGCAGTGCTCAGAAACGTATATGGGCTCAGCTCAAGTATAGAGAGGATCTGCCTGTGTTGAGTGAGATGCAGTTGATTAGCAAACCGAGCAAGAGAGTGTTCATGGATCCGGGCAGGATTCGACTGATTTGTTCGGGCAGAAGGTCCGGTGTGACGAAGCCGATTGGGATGGGCGAGATTGTGGTTGTGAGGACGTTTGATAAGGAGAATGAGTGGGTTGAGGCCAGGGAGGCGGTGGCTTTGAAGCTGGGCGGAGAGGTTATTTGTCGAGCACGGTGAACGAGAAATCTTTTCGGTGCCAAGATTATTGTTTTTCATAATAGAATTCTACTCAACATTCCACTTGTCCCAGTCAATGTATACATTGGTGCATAGGCGTGCAGCTATCTCAGTCTAATGAAGGTGCTTTCTCGTACGTTGAAAAAGTGGACCAGTCTCAGGTTCACCCTATCACGGGCACTAGCATGTATTCAAACAATGTGTCAGAACAACAACTCAGTCCTGTCAAGCCCATACAAATGAACATTGTGACCCGTTCCTGGAATAAGGTATGCTCCAGGACATGCGGGTTCCAGGATGTGAAGGAAAAGAGCCAATGCTTCGCGTCATGGGATGTCCATACAATATCAGATACAGAACCTGCTGTTATAAACCATTCCGAAGAGAACTTACCAGACCGATAGTCTCTCCGTGTGGCTTCATCAAATTTCACCAGCACAGTAAAGCAGTCTAATTTTAGTGTCCGAGAACATAGCCGAAAAAGGCAAGAGGATTTTGCTATGGACGACCACAAGACTCCGAGCCTGAAGTTGCCTCTGCACAATTCTGCGCAGCCTCGCGACAAAGAGCCTGAAGATGTCAAAAAACTCCGTGAATGGCAGCAGCAGCGCTTGGAGCGCAGACTGCGAGGCGACTACGAGTCTGCCGTCATCCACCTCTCACAAGTGGTGTGTCTTTTTTTCCGGACCCTTGTTCATGTCCTCTATCCATGTAATGAGTCTAGATCAACAATAATCTCGACTCACCAGCTCGTATAGCTGCAATACGAGTAGAAGGCACTCAACGCACCCGTCGTTCATTCCTTTCATTTCTCTTCAATCCTTTCCTCGTGTCGGATCCAGATCGACCGAACGACCTTCAACACACTCTCCGTACAGCTCGTTATATCTCCCACCTCCTCAAAAAAACAGATATCTTCTCAGATGTGGCCGTCAAAGTGGACCGAGCACGCGACCCTGGTGCCGATGTAAATGATATTGATCTTGTGTTCACCACCCGAGAGCGTGGTAGGCTCTACTTGAACAGCTCAACAGAACTCGGAAACAACGAAGGGACTGCAGTAAGTTGCAAGCTCATCTCTGATCTGGTTTGCACTCATTTCTTCTAGAGTGCCACCGGTCGGATTCGGAACGTCTTCGGTGGTGCAGAAACTTTTGAAGCCAACGTTGCCTTTGGTACCAAGACCCGTCGTTCATTTCGTGCTTCTCTCTCTGCTCCCATCTCTCATGATCTCGATACCACTGCTGAACTCAGTACATACGGTCTTGAGCGTGACATCACATCTTTTGCAAGCTGTTTTGAGGGCCTTCGGGGCGTCAGAGCCGTCGTCCGGGTATGCCCATATCGTATTCCATCTACGTTCGATGTGGACTCACACTAACAGAGTGGACACCTCCAACGAGGCATGCACGAATTCTCATATGAAGGTGTCGCCCGACATCTAGCATCATTCACACCACTCGCTTCGCTCAGCATGCGTGAAGCAGCGGGTTTTTCCTCGAAATCATCGCTTTCATATACATACACCAAGGATACCCGTCACGACAAGATTCTCTGTACAAGGTTCGATAGAAAAACCTCATTAGCATCTGCGCCTGGGATGTATCTCAAGGTTCACAATGAATTAGCGGGATTGGGACCACTAGGAGGAGATGCCAAGTTTTATAAAGGAGAGGTTGAAGCGAAAGTTGGACTTGGCGCCACCGAAGGGCTTGTAGGTCTCTGAATACCACCTATCAAGCCAATGAAATTCAAACCTAGAATAGACTCTGTCCCTCGCAGCGCGTTCAGGCCTTCTCTGGGCTCTTGGTGGTTCACGAGGGACACTGTTCTCTGACCGTTTTCAGATTGGTGGTCCGGTCTCTGTACGAGGGTTCATGAATAATGGATTAGGTCCGCACGACGGTTGTGAGTATTCTAGTGATTTTATTTGTCTCTTGCTCATGAATATTTGCCTACAGCCGACTCGTTGGGCGGGGATGCATATTGGTCCCTTGGGGCGTCCGTCATCTCTGACATACCAAAGAAACCTTCTTGGCCAATTAAACTACATGCATGGGTCGATGCCGGTAGATTAGAAGGCATAGACAGAAGTACGCACGCTCACTCCCTCTTGCCTCTCCTTATCAGACTTTTCTCCTGCTCACACTTTTTTTTTGTCCTGTAGCTCGATCGCCAAAGGAATCACTCACGGCCCTCCGATCCTCGTTCTTCCAGCGTCCTAGTGTATCCGCTGGTTTAGGGCTCATCTATAAATTTGATCCTATCCGTGTTGAGATTAATTTTGGTTTGCCATTGGTGTGTAGTGTTGGTGAGAGAGGGAAGAGAGGTGTGCAGGTTGGAATGGGGTTGGAGTTTTTGTGATTTGAGACGTGAGTTTTGGTTCTGGGCATGGATTAGATGGAAAAACAGAGAAGGTGGGGGGGGTGAAAAAAGGTTCCAGTCTTCAACGGTTAGGATGGATACAGTTCTTATAGGGATCCTAAGAAGGTGATACGAGAGATGGTGAGGAAGGTCGTTGAGCAGAACCAATGATGCACCTGGCAATAGGGAGAAGATTGGAAGGAGTTGAGGGCCTCCTTGGGGGTTTACTTCCTCTTAAGGATCAATACCGGGACTGCTTTGCAACCTTCACGTATAGACGGGATTTGCTCACATTAGATTACTGTCATTGTCATCAGATGTACCCTTGCTTAATTCTGGACACAAGAGCCAAGGTGGCCAGATCTGTGTAGGTGATGAAACTTAGAGAGAGAGAGAGAAGCACTAACTGTTTGCAGCCATTGTTTTTGAGATTTCTCAGTCGGCTGCGGGCTATTATTCGCAAGTGATGTTAACTCTTGTAAGGACTTGTTTTCAAGTACAATGGTTTTGAGTGGTTTAGGGTAAGAGCTCAGAATCGAGCTGGTCAAGTTTTGCTCTGAGTGCAGTTATGATCGTAGACTGGCAATAACGTGTTTTCCTATTTCGGTGCAACGAAAGGTCAGCACTCCATACCACAAGTTCTCACTATAATATGTTGAATGACTTGGATACAAGTCTTCCTTAGGCACGGAACTCACTACCTTTACTCAGCTGCGACCATATTTGTTGCATAGTGGAGATCAACAGACACTCAATGATGCAACCGTAGAAAGAATACAGTGAACTTCGGTCGATGTACTCTGGCTGGAAGGACTATACGAGCCTGAGTCTCCTGGCCTATGAGTACCACCTGAAGCACTATCCTGACCTTGCCTGGCAGTGCTTGGCTATTACGGTCGATCCTGTAACAAAGTAGATGTCTGCACACCGACTGGAACTTCTCTTGGGGATCCGATTCTAGCTCAAATCCTGGACATTTGATGATGGCAGTGATGAATTTCTTCATGGGGTCCTTATATCTCATGGCCTACTCAGGATAGCAATATTTTGCTGCATACTCTTTGTGCACTCGTCACTCACAGCTTACGATGCATATAAGCTAAGTAATGGGACGAGGAGTAGGGTCTCAGAGATGAATATAACATGGTATCTGGTACATCTTTGGTGGTGCAACCTTGCTTCGAAAATTTCTCCTTTGCGTCGTGAAAATTCACATCCCTATATCTATTTGTCTTCCTATTTCTATCCAGATTTCTAGAGTGTCAGAACTATCGTATGGGTCCGCCAGAATAGGACCGAGAATTATCAATAGTGAAAGAAGCTCTCGCCGGGCCGACGAACAAAACTTTCTCGCCTCTTGACACGACTTTCCGAACTATCGATAGGGCCTATACCGGAGTACAGAAGCAGTAGTATTGCCAAAATTTACCCTCATCCGCTGGTCATATGTCCTTCAAGTCAGATGCGGAGACCCAACACCTTGAGAATTCTTTATCCTTGATCAGCACCAGGCCATAGAAGAGGTCTTCAAATGCCTGTGGGAAAGGAAAGAACTTCTTTATTTATGGAGTGTGAGAGAAAGCCCTTCGAACCCAGTCAACTTGTTCCCGCTAATCGTGGTCACTCTGCCCTCGAAGTCTACATTGTTTTCTTTCGCGGCCAATAAAAATCTAGGTGACTGAGAATGTGCTTTTGACAACAACTCCATTCAGAAGAAAAGAGGAAAATCTCCGCATCATGATTCTCCACTGATTTATTCCCTCCTTCTCGGTGCCCGCCCCTCAGATTACACATGGCATGGTGATCATATGCCTGACTCTTGGCTTGTCAGAAGTCCTAGAGAAGCGAAATCAAAGCAACTAATTCAAACGACGGCTTGCCAGATGGCAGTTGCAGCTACACGGACAAATTCTGGAGAAATTCTCCGGTCCACCTTACAGGAAAAACAATTATGAAATGCATATATAAACCTTCGAATGTCCCCATTGTGTCCCTTGGCATTCCGTGTCTCTTATCGTTCTGTGTCCTCGATTCTGACTGGATATTATCGATGATCAAAACGGGGTGGTCACTCTTTACAGGTGCAATACTGGGGTTGGTCGCGTCGGTGAATGCTCAGACAATCTCCGTCAGCTCGACCGCGAGCCACCCTATCCCGACGACTCTATGTGAGTTTCTAGTTCACTTTTTGTTGTTTTCTCCAATCAAATCTCATCCGCAGGGGGGTATATGTTTGAGGTATCTAGATATAATCCTCCTTTGGTTACACAGCGCTGAAGTTCATCCTACTGTCCATCTAGGATATCAGTGTAAGTCCATTCATTTCCAGCATTTTGAAACGCTTTGGTCATGATGTTCAAATTTCAGCATGTAAGTTGGTCTGCGATGCAAAAATGCTCTGTTTCAAATATTCAGACATAGAGTGGTGATGGTGGTCTTTATGGTGAATGTAGGTAAAACCCTCAAATGGGGGCAGAGCAGATAACTAACATAGTATCAGTGCTCCAAAACAGAGCCTTTCAACTCGTAACTCCGGGCTCCAGTGGTGCACTGAACTCGTGGTCTGCTATCAACGGAGCCACGATCAGTGTCATTCGGGAGAGCACCCCCATTTCCACTGCCCTTCCGAATGCTCTTCATGTTGTCATTCCTACAGGACGCAGTGGAGGTGTTGGTTTCGCAAACGCTGGTTATTCAGGTACTTATCATCGAGTATGAAGATGAATTTGATGTTAAATGTCTTCATAGGTATTGCAGTGACTTCTGGAACTACATATACGGGCTCTTTCTTCTATCGTTTCCCCGCTTCTTCAAGCTTTAGAGGTTCTGCCACAGTATCTCTGCAATCCTCTTCTGGTTCGACTCTCGGGAGTACTACCGTCTCGCTATCTGGAGCACAAACATCTTGGTTACAAGTCAACTTTAGCATTCGAGCTGGAAGTACTCCTGGAGACCTGAACAACCGCTTCGTTGTAACTCTAGACGGTGGAAGTGCGGCTGGTCAAACAATTAACTTTGGACTGCTCTCTCTTTTCCCGCCTACATTCAAGAATCGTCAGAATGGAATGAGGAACGACATAGCGTCTGCATTGGCAGAAATGGGTCCTTCTTTCTGGAGGTTCCCTGGTGGAAATAACTTGGAGGGTGGCACTGTCGACCAGAGATGGCAATGGAACGCGACTGTCGGGCCTCTACAAAACCGCGCCGGACGTCAAGGTGACTGGGGATACATTAACACCGAGTACGTTGGTGGTATCTTCAGGAAAATTTTGGATTCCGATTCTTTACAGTGGTCTTGGTCTCCTCGAATATCTTCTTTGGTGTGAGGACTTGGGCATGGAACCTATTATGGCTGTTTGGTCAGGTAGGTAGAATTTATGTCCATCCAAGATCACGACTTCACTGTACTTGAAGGATTCGCACTTGGAGGCACTAGTGTAGCTCAGAACCAGCTCGGGCCCTACATCCAGCAAGCAATTGATCAGGTTCGACAATTGGATATTCGCTGTTCTTGGGTTGAATACAAATGTAGATCAATTTTGTGATTGGAGACAGTAATACGGTGCCAGGTATGTAGTATGTCATCTCATTCCATGGACGCTTGGCTGAGGTGGTACTTGAGGCCGTCTAAGGGCTTCACTTGGGCATCCGGATCCATTCAAGCTGACCTATGTTGAAATCGGAAATGAGGTGAAATACATGTTTTCTAAGAATGATCGAATATTTATTTGGTTGTAGGACTCCTTCGCTGCTAATACCTATACTTTCCGGTGGACTACCTTCGTAAATGCACTCAAGAATGCTTTCCCTCAGCTTCGTGAGTCTAATACGCAGATCAATGAAGCGCGCCTGATGTCATTTTTTTCATGAAACTTGAGATTTTATTGCAACCACTAACGTCAACAGCCCCATCCTGACCCCAAAGCCGACAGAATATGATGTTCATGTCTATCAGACACCCAGTATGTATGCCATTCAAGCTAGATGTATTGGTATACTTATCAGACATCAGCTTGGTTCGCGCAAAATTCCTTCTTCTATGATAGTTTTGCTGTACGTGGTCAATCAATATTAAGAAGAATCTACTGAGTATATCCAGAGGGACGGTACCCATTACTTTGAGGTAAGTTGAGACAAAAGTCCCCATAATTCCCCATGGATCAGAGACCATTAGGGTGAATACGCAGCCATCTCAACGAACCCAAACGACATCTTCGGTCCCCCTTCTGATGGTCGTCTTACTTTCCCGACAGTACAGAGTAGGTCGCTCAAATGTGATAACAAGTCTTGTATTAACGTCTGCAGGTGCTGCTGGCGAGGCTGCTTTTATGACGGGATTAGAGCGCAACAGTGACATTGTGTATGCTCTACCGCATTTTTTTGGATCTTGAATTGACCGCCCTCTCAGATTTGCTGCATCCTATGCACCTCTTCTGGGTGTAAGTAGCTTACAGATCTGGTTTGCGCTCGGCGTCTCACAAGTTTGCATTAGCATGTCACCAATAACCAATGGGTAAGGTTCTGACTCTGATCGAGAAATGCCCTTATTGATTTTACAAGACTCCCAATCTTCTTGCTTTCGAGTGAGTGTTGCATCTCCCTCTACGCATTACCATTCATATGTCTCTGTCAGTGCCGGAAATGTCTACCGGTCGACCAGTTTCTACGTTCAAAAACTCTTCAGTCTAAACCGTGGTGACCAGTATATCCCGAGCACTTTGCCTTCGAGTACTGGAACTGTCTTTTGGAGTGTCGTTCGCAAGACATCTACCGGCCAACTAATCATCAAGGTCATCATTTTTCTAAAAACATTTATCATCTTTGCTGACAATTGTGTCGGGTAGATTTCCAATACGGGTAGCAGTGCAGCTCGCCTCACCTTTAATTTGGCGTTCAATAATGTAGCGACAAGTGGAACTGCACAAGTTCTTACCGGCAATCCCACCAGTAGCAACACTGCACAGAACCCCAACCTTATCACGCCTCAAACCAGCAACATCAGCACTGGGAAATCATTCACATACAATGCACCAGCTGTCAGTGTCAATGTTTTGACCTTTAGTGCCTCCTAAAATGTTTCCGCTTTCTTCTGAATGAGATCTCTTGTAAATATATTTTGAGATGAATGGAGTGACTTGTTGGAGTGAACTTCTGATGTGATCATGTAAAGCGTTGCACCCTCATAGATCCCACTCTGAATTCCAAACAGCTTCATTCACTATATTATTCCAGTCCGACATCATATTTAGTACATCAAATTCACGTGGAAAGGAGATTCAGCAGCTAGATACGAGAGATCATCAGCAAAGCATCAGCAAAGGTAGCAGATTACATGTACTACAAAAATGTGCGTGAAGGGCAGTGAGGTGAGAGAGCAAATATAACAAACATATACACAAGTGGTGTTCACAGCTCTTAGGTCCTGGCCTACAGATGAAGTGTTATGTTCGATGCGCCGCACGGCATTTCCTCATTTATGATATCCCTCTACCAGCCATGATCTTCTCTCGTGCCAGTCGCATTGTTTCTCTCAATTCAGGGCTCTCCCACACATTCTCGTCCTCTCTTGTAATCGTCTGCGTTCGTTTCGGGGTTGTAGGTGAGTGGTTTGAACCATTCCAGGAACCATAAAAGGGATTCTGGGCCCGGGTACGTTTCGTTACGCGGCGAGGGGAACCTAATCTTCTCATTGATGATGCAGAGTGATGGTAATCGTTTTCTTCTTCCCAAGCACTACTGCCATCATCAACCTCATCTTCTTTTGCATCACTCATGACTACCACTTCTCTGCTCAGCGCTCGCTTTCCCTCCTCGATCAGCTGTGCCAGCCTATCCTGAATCCGATTCATCTGTGAATTTCGTCAGCCTCAGTGATAAAGAGAGCATCCGAAACATACTTGATCATCGCCATCATTTTCTCTATCTTGTCCAAAATCAGGCTCAGCATGTGCGTAGCTACTCCGTACAACACATTCAGGACTGAGGGCGGGTTGAGGCAGAGGGACGCGACTTCTCTGTATTTTCTTCCCACTGCGATGGACAATCTTTCTACGTGGCGTTGTTGGTGTTGTTGTTGTTGCTGCTATAATACCGCTGCCGGCAGAGGCAAGAGACAGTTGGGATGCAGGTTCAATGGGGTACGAAACAAGTGACCATTCACGTTCCTGATAAGGTGGTGGAGGTGGAAGGGATGATCCATTTTCAGAATCAGAACTGGCGGGATCTACCGCTTCGATTACGTGAGTCTCTTTGCCACGATCTCGCCAACTTGAGAAAGCGGACACAGTATCAATTCTCTAACATGAACAAATCAGGGAATGAAGAAAGAAGAGACTCACAGCCGGTAAACAGTAAGCCCAACCGCCGTTCCGATAAGTGCAGCATTGACCGCAGTTGAGACAATGGAACCGGCTAAGCCACGACGCTTCTTGCAAGGGGGGTAAAAATCTATAAGATAAAAAATGTCTTTAATCAGCATAATTGTTCAGGGAGATATGGTGATATTGATAAGTGACTGGTTGTTGTAGAATGAAGAGTTAGAAGTGGAATCAGATACACTGAAAATAACGGGCAAGGAGGCAAAAAAAAACAGAAAAATACAGGAACCAGGTAAACAGAAGTTCTTTCCAGAAGTCAGCCTGCGGCCGTTTAAGAGACCCGAGGACTACGCCTACAACACGTGTAGGGAGCATGGAAAGCACCAGCCCTGCTGCAACGCATGGCAGGAGGAAGCATCAAGTCCATAGCTCAAGAACTTAGCAAACGAAATACAGCACACCTTCGTTATGCACATCCGACACACCCACAAATTCTTTCGAGGGAGGACTATGATAGCCACTCGTAGCTATAGACGATTGACTGTCAATGGTTTCAGTAAGCTCCGAGTCCCAGCCGCGCTTTAAATTCTTCGGTCTGGACGGGGGAGAGGAAAATGAGGATGTTGGCAAGGCCGTCGATCTATCCCCTGATAGCTTGCCATTCTGTATATCGAGATATTCACGGGATACCTGGAGAACCTGCGGGCAGGATGATGGTCGGAAATGGCGTGAATAACCTGAATAAAAAGGATTTGGGAGACCGGGGACAGAAAAAGTAAAGGTAAAGGGGAAAGAACCTATCATGATATGGATTGACACGGAATAGCAGTTGGATGTCGACAGTATGTATCAATGTCACGTGACATACCATCTTTGTCATTTAGATTGTTCTTTTAGTCATCGTTCTCTCACCCCGCTCACATGCACCAAGACATAAATCCATGAGAGCTCACAAAATCTTTCTTTCACATCCCATTCATCATGGTCCTTCAACTCTACGGCTCCCCTTTCTCTACCGCCACGAAACGTGTTGCCATGGTGCTTCACGAAAAAAAGATCCCTTTTGAGTTCCAGGAGGTGGTTCTTGCTAAGAAGGAGCACAAGTCTCCCGAGTATATGGCTAAGCAGCCATTTGGACAAGTACCTTACATCGTAAGTGGTTTGAGCACATTATATCACGAAGTTGACCATACAAGGTCGACGATGAAATGATTTTGTATGAAAGTCGTGCTATTAGTCGATATCTGGATGCCAAGGAACCTCACTCGGGGACAAGCCTTATCCCACAAGGTTTAATCAAGCAGGCCGCTTTTGAACAAGCAGCTTCTACAGAACAATCGAACTTTGACGCATTTGCTGCACCTCTCGTCTATGAGCGTGTCATCAAGAAGTAAGCCATCATCGATCTTCCTATCCGGTTAGGAGCTGATGAGCTTAGACGCAACAACATCCCGGTTGACGAAGCAAAGGCCAATCAACTTCAGGAAAAGCTAGCAGAAAAATTAAACGTTTATGAGCAGATTTTGTCGACGCAGTCATACCTTGCGGGTGATGTAAGTTTCTTCTACCATCAACAAACAAACTTACTAAATGATTCATAGGAGATAACTTTAGCAGATATCTTTCATCTTCCTTATGGTGCCCTCCTCCCGGCTGCTGGAGTTCATTTTATCCAAGAGCGACCTCATGTCAATGCATGGTTCACTAAATTAACGAACCGTGAGAGTTGGCAGGCTGTCAAAGACGGGGTGAAGAGTGTCGCTCAGTTTTAAACAAGACAGAATTAGTATTCGTTTAAACCACAGAGGAAAAGAAAGAATATGACTGATAAAGTGCCTCATCCAAAAACCCCTGAAGTTGTCCAATCACTACTGAGATTTCTGCAATTTCTGAGTATCCTTGTGGAAAGCATTGCAATTAGCACAACGTGAAATTAGAGGCGTTGGTTGTGCTGTTCTACTCAACCGCTTAGTGGGCATGATGTTTATACAGCCCTGGATCTGGTTCTGACCACCTCCAAGTCAGATTGAGTTTATCTCATTCTTCCATTTATAAAGCTGGATCCAATCTTGAGATACGGAAAGACACTAAGAGTATTTCTAGGTCCCTTTGATGATTCAGATCCACTATCACTGGATTGAAAGTAAATTGTCTTAGAAAATGAGCCAAGAATGGTTTGATGGATCAGCAGTTTTCTGTGTAAATCACAAAAATCAAACCGATTTGTGCCTTCTCTGGAAAATGGAGAGAAAAATTGATGATTTTAGAGTTATATACTGCTAGAACTGAAGTTGTTTTCCATCAAACTGAGTCCGCAAAATGGGACTGGAGATCGTGCGACCACGGATATCAGACGACCTGCCTTGATCTCCTGGATTTATGAACAGTTCCAGACCTCTCTAGCGAATTTTTCAAGCTCTTTATGGTTTGAACAATATCTGCTGCCATCTTGGAATTCTCTGCCTCAAAATCATATCGTTTCGTTGTACCTCCGCCACGCGTGAGAACCAATTTGAATACGGAGGAAGACTTGGATGATTGTTGACAATCTACAATAGTTTTGATGTGATAAGAGGATGTGCGACCACTATCAAAAACGTTTTTAGCTTTGTTGCTCGAGGGCATAATCTGTATGTGGAAAGAAAGGTTATGGAGATCCCCTCAAAAATAACAGGTACGACATACGTGTACCCATTCGCCATCAACAGCGAGCGTTCGTGGTTGTCGAGCAACAAGCATTGGTATCTTGCGGTAGACAGTGAATTTCTGTGTGGTTCTGAGTATCAATAACGAAAGAACAGAGAAATCTGACCTTGTATGCAGCTGTGTAGTCTACAGTCGTTGTATACTGTGTCTCTGGCATATCAGCATTTTTGAAAATAGAAGCTGGGGTGGTTCTTAGTTGACAAGCCAGCACTCTCTATGATAGAAACACACCATTCGGATCTGTAGTCCTGCCAACACCCCTCACAATATTCCCTCCCAGCGAAGGTAAAATACTTCTCTTGACTAGTAACAATTCCCTCTTGCCCTGCAAACTTGCAACAGTCCGATCAAGGGGAATAAGAATACTTCTATCAGCCAAGAGTAGCGCGTATTCTTTCGGGTCAGCCAGTTTTCGTTTACGACAAACCATTTCCAGGGCCTCTTGCATATACATCCCCGCGGACCTATAATATGCAGGTTCATGCGATGCAGACAAAGACAGAAGAAAATGCGAGCTCACACTGGAATGGTTGTCGATACATGTCCAGCGTCAGCCATGTCAACACGAACTCGCAAGAAAATCTGTGGGCCGTGACTACTTGATGGACCAAGGGATGTTGAGATAGGTGCAGATGCGCTGGGTCCCCAACTTGCGGTCAAGATGCTGGATGTGCCGATGGCAGAGGGAGCTACTGCATTCAGAGGGATAAGCTTGTTCTCGGATTGTTTCTTGACGGTCTTGGTCGATCGTTGGATCTTAGTTTCATACTCACGGTTCAATTGGACTGTAATATCCAGGTCAGACTGACGGCTTTTCAAACTACAGTAATTGGCGCACTTTGAGTAGGTGAGGCAACAAGAACGACATATGCGTCTGCATTGAATTTGATAATTTTACCAAGTCGATCGGGCGCTAGATGAGAAATCCATTCAATGATAAAACAACATCTTGCAGTGGAAAAAACACACGAGGAAAATCATCGTCTACTTCCCCATCATCTTCCGCAAGTCTAAGGATCCATCCACAGGCAGATACCTTGTCATCCCATCTGGAATCAGAAGGTCCACTCAAACCTTCGTCCAGCTTGGGCAACCATCCCTCTTCCCAATATGTCCACAAAGCAAACCCAATGACCTCTTCAACTGTAGCATCTCTGGAGATGGTGAGATCCATAGGCTTTCCAACAGGCCATTTTGCGTGAGGAAAATAGACAGACACAACAGTTGACACTGGTGCACTTCGCCCAGAGACAGAAGCATATGTTTCTGTGAAGGGATTGGATGATTTACCACCATTAAGCATTCTTGACAAGGCAGATTGTTGAGACTTAATGGGAAGAACTTTCTTATGGATGAAGAGATCGTCAGAAGCGAGTTGTTTACTGGGACCACGTAAAGCAGGGAGACCACCACGGGAGATCTTGTGTACGAGCTCGTCATTGTCGCTAGTACTGGCAACAGGCGTTAACATCTTATCAGTTGAAAGTAAATCGCTGCGGGGTTGAGGGCCGGCATGATCGGCTTCGGAGACAGGGCTTAAGCGGGGTCGCAGGGAGATATTGGCATTGAGGGATAAAGGCGCTGAAGAGATTGACATAGAGTTGGTGCCTGCTGAGAGGACAGAAATGTCGTCAGAAAGATCAGAGTTCATGGCTGTACGAGATGCAGCAAAGTCACTGTATAAGAGAGTTAGATAATTTGACAGAGGCCAAGACCAGACCTACGGATCGAATTCATCTGCCTCGTCGACCGTATCGTGTACTCTTTGACTACAAAAATCACTATCATCCAAGGACTCATGGCTGGAATGAGGCTGGAGCTCGTCTTCGGAGGAAGATAAGGTGAATGGTTGGGGCGGCAATGGCGGTGCATGAGCGGGGTCGAGTTCAAGACGTGCAGCCATCCGCACTCTTCGTCTTCTCTCCATTTCAGCAGCACCTTTAAACTTAGGGACAAATTGCACGACCTTCTGTACTGGGGCTTCTTCATTTGCAGATGGAGCCTCAACCGTGACCTCGAGCTTCGACGATAAGGTCTCTGTCACGATCTTTGTAAGATGCGAAGGTACGTTTGCCTCTTCTGTTTTGGACCAGTCCACTGCAGCGGTGGTTTCCTTGGTGATGATGGACGAGGACGAGGCAGGTTCCTGAGCAAGTGATGAAGCCGAAATAGAATGCTGCAAGACAGCCACTTGGACGCCAGACTTTGATAATCGGTTAGAAGTCGAAGCTCGCTTTCCATGAACGCGAAGTCCTAGACCGCCGGATTTGCCTGCCATGACGGTTTGGGTATATTTCAGCTTGGCACCTGGAAAACCGGTGGGGCGTTCGGGCTCATCGGGACTGACTATGGGGCTTTGAGGCATGTTGAGTTCAGGCCATCTATCAGAGTCTGCGAGGGTTGCATGTGTGATGTAGGGATTGGAGGTGTAGGAGGAGTCAAAGGCGATAATTCTGGGTCCGTAAAGGTCGTCAACCTCCTTGAGGTATGACAGACGAATGTTATGTGTGAGATAGCTGCAAAAAATCGGTAAATATGTCTGGAACAGGAGCTATGGAGCACTTGCTCGGTGTCGCTGACGATAGACATTGTCAACAAATCACTTATTAACGATTATCACTTCTCTCGTCAAATTCTCACGCGGAGTCTGCTTAAGCATGATCATGTATTCGACGTGTTCTTTGAATCCCATAGAGAACGAAGCCGTCGTTGCGGAGGCATTGAAACTCAATCCAAGTATGTCAAGACTTGCGAAATCCGGCATGAGATTTGCCTCAAAGCATTCCAGCTTGTGGATGTTTCGTCAATGTTGCCTGAATTAAAACGGCGATCTGGGCTCACAAAATGGCGATTATGTATCGACAAGAGCTCGATGAATACATACGAGACTTATCAGGAATACCAGATCTGAACTTGACACTAATCTCAATGATGCCTGACAGACCAGATTGACATTGGTTTTGAATCAACTGCCGAAAAAGTCGCCAGCCAAGGAACTCTGAGATTATTTCAGTGCGTTAATGCCGGAGATACATTTTACACTGTATACGGACCAGATGCTCTCTTCGTTGCGCAACATGTCTTTTATACGAAATCTGCAGTGAGCAAGGAGAATTGTATATGAACTGACCTTTGAGAGGGGCTTAGAATCCTCTCAACTGTGGTACCATATAATTGCACAATGTATCTCTTATTCCAGAACTGTTCAAGTACTTCTAACTTTCTGTTCCATGATGGATGTGACAGTGATCTTGTGCTTCCTTCCAAGCATCTAAAAGGAGGACCATGATTCAGATGTAAACCATACATTCTGGTTTGGGCACCCACACAGTGATGCTGCATCACAGTTGGTAAATTGTTTCTGAGGAGGCCAAAATAGCACGTTATAAACAGAATATATTTGATCTGTGTTGGGTTTCCTTGGCTGTGTGGATTTTGCCACTGAATTTCCACTGTACTGAATTTCCACTGTGAAGGAACATCCTTGATCTTGAAATATGTGCTTATTGCAGTATCAGCTCATTATCCAAATCGATCAGATCCGCTGTGTGGCGACATAATTACTCAGCCCCTGCCTCCTCCACCTCAGTTGTCAAAGCAAATATTCTCAGCCAAACACAGAGCAAGTTTCTTAAGGGACAAATCTTTTGTTTTGACGAATCACCCTCAGCGCTTTCACGTTCGGCTGCACAATGGAAAGAGTGTAGCCACGAACAACGACGTTTCGAAAGATGGTCCGCGAGAACTCTCCGCTCCGTCCATAGGCAAAAGATTTACTGGCCAGAAATGAATCATTTCCAAATAAGTGTATCCTGGGACCCGATTACCATTATCCCACCAATTTCGACGGTGATCGACATGGAGGCAGTAGTTTTTAATACTTTTGCCCTTGTCTACATATTAACAATTATGAGGTATCCATCGCATCGCTAACAGTAATCTCCTCTTCTACAACAAATTTCCTTACATCCTCCTTGGTCCATGCTGTCGTTCCCCTCCTAAACTTGTACTCCCGTTCCTTCGGAGGTCGCACAGTGCTTCTGTCTACTTGCAGGTTGATGTTACGAAGCATCTCCGTGTTCTCAGCGGTGATGATGCATGCATCGACATTGGATCCGGAGCCAAGATCATTGAAGATACCTGCCGAGATGGCATTAAAGACGAGATCCAGGGCCTCTTGTCGCTGTGAATGTCTGCATGAGGACGGTCATACGATAAACCCTGGACACTGACATACACTCATGTTGGTCTTCCATCCGCTTTCAAAAACAGCCATTGCAGCCAAGCTACCGGAACCCATCGTCACGTACGGAAGTTTGTCCGTTGAACCGTGGGGATGTATGGTGAAAAGATGAGGTCCTGTTGGATCAACACCTCCAAGAACCAGTGCAGCTCCAATGTGACCTTGGTATCTGAAAAGCATCTGCTTGAGCATAGTCATTGCCGTAACGACGCGCGGCTTCCGGCCAGAAGAAAGAGTATGAAGTTCCATGTTGGATGAAATTAAAGCAGTTGTGAATTCAGTGTCTGCAGCTGTTCCTGCGCCGCAGCAGCGAATAGATTCTGTGATGTAATGGATCTAATGTTCAATGGTCAGTCGACTGTAATGAAGAGGGTTGGGAAAAGGAACCTTCTCGCAGTTTTTGTCGGCAACGATATCCCCTTCTGTAGCTCGTGTATCTGCACCGAGGATGATTCCATCTCTGAAAAGGCATCCAACAATGGTGGTTCCTGTACTAGTGGCTTTGGGCAGCGGGAGACCCTTGTCGGCTAGGAAGTTATTCCTGGGCTGTTATTCAGAATTTTACTGGCGGTATTAGATGCACTTTCAAACCTGATCTGGTTTGAGAAATCAAAGCCAGGGGAACGGTACACAGTAGATTCAAGCATTGTGGATGGAGCAAGGACGAGGACACGTATTCTGCAGTCATGTGATGCATGCCCTGATAAGATCAGAGTCTAATTAGAGCTTTCCCTGCTATGTCTCTCCAGACTACCATATCGCCTCATAATCAGCAACCCCTGGTGTCCAGGTCATATCCAGCACAGGGTGAGCTCGATGTACTTATCAAAAAAGCTCGTGAGGCGCAAAAAGCATGGAGCAATCTGCCCCTGAAGGAGCGCGTGGCAATTGGTTATCGCTTCATGGTTAGAGGCAGCACTCCAAATGTGAGGTCATTGTATTCATGACATGTACAGGAAGAGTTCCAGAAGATGTCTAGCGAGATTACTCAAGAACTCACCTTTCAGATGGGTCGGTGGGTACCCTCTTATCCCAGACCTATGATGAGATGTTTAACTAGTGAATGCAGACCGATATCTCAAGTTGCAGGCGAAGTCCGTGGGTTGCGAGAGAGAGCAGATTATATGCTTTCGATCGCGGAATCGCAGCTTGCTGATGTATCATTGCAAGATACGGATAAGCCTGGTTTCAGGCGGTACATTAAGCGTGTTCCCCTTGGTGTTGTGTTGGTAATTGCACCATGGAAGTAAGTCATAGACAATCCTCAAGATATCCAAGCTCACATAACATAGCTTTCCGTATCTTGTCACTGTAAATTCTGTCCTCCCGGCTATCATAGCTGGAAATGCTGTACTCCTAAAGCCCTCTCCCCAAACGCCACTAACAGGAGAAAGATTTGCGTTGGCACTTACGAGGGCTGGTGTTCCAGAAAATATTATACAGGTTGTCCACTTGCCGCCCAATTTAACGACCTACGTGGTTCAACACCCTTCTGTAGACTTTGTGTCTTTTACAGGAAGCGTTCCTGGAGGGAGGTCTGTGGCTGAGTCCGCAGCTACAGCAACTGGGTTCACTGGGGTCGCGCTAGAGGTAGGATTTTCTCGCTTGAAAGTGATGCCATAGACTTGATAATAACCTTTGTTCAGCTTGGAGGAAAGGATCCAGCCTATGTTCGATCGGATGCAGATATCACTTACACTGTAGCTGAGCTTGTAGATGGTGAGTATTGGGGTATGATGTGCCATCAGATCCAAGGTCTGATCATGCCTTAGGTGCCTATTTCAACTCTGGTCAGAGTTGTTGTGCAGTAGAGGTGTGTTCAGTATACTATATATACTATTGGAGATTGCTTGTGGTTGACATGAATTGAAATTTCCAGCGAATATACGTTCATGAAACAGTCTATGATGAATTTGTTTCTCGTTTTATTGATTTGGTCAAGGTTTGCCTGCATGACAGCCGCTGAAGGCAATAGATTGCTCTAACATCAGCTCGTTAGCACTATAAACTTGGAGACCCGACAATGAAAGAGACAACTTTAGGCCCCGTTGTGAGCTTGGCAAGTGCAGAAAGAATTCGTAAACAGGTGGCCGATGCTAGTAAATCACGAATCTACTACTATTTGTGTGTTGTATTTAAAATCGACGTCCAGTTCAGGCAGGGGCAAAGGCATTGATTCCGGAAAATTTGTATCCCATTGCACAAGCGTATGTCCCCACCATACTATATTGCCTGTCTCTGACACTTCAATGAGTGGGACGACCTATGTAGCGCCTCAAGTTCTGGTCGATGTCAATCACGGTGAGTGCAATCCAAAAGCTAGCAAAGTTCTCTTTGACAGGAGCTTCTTTGCTAGAAATGGACGTTATGACGGTACAAGTTCCAATTAAAAAAGCATGGATCTTGATTTGACTCGATTCCAGGAAGAAACGTTTGGACCGGTCGTTGGTATACAGAAGGTTGCTTCGGACGAGGAGGCTATTGAACTAATGAATGACTCTGCCTATGGATTGACTGCATCTGTCTGGACGAACGCAGAGAAAAATCTTCACTCAGAAGAAGATTTCTTGCGCATCGCAGAGGAGTTGGACACAGGGACAGTGTTCTTGAACAGGTGAACTTCATCTACAGTGATATTAATAATTTACTAAGACATAATAGGTGTGATTATCTCGACCCCGCTCTAGCTTGGACTGGTGTCAAGAATAGCGGAAGAGGTGTAAGTTTGAGCAAGTTTGGTAAGCATTGTTCCAGCCTGTGTGCAAGTCGGTCATTGATGTGTGTTTAGGCTACGATCAGTTGACGAGAGCCAAGTCTTTCCACATGAAGATCAAGACCACACAGTAGCACGAAGTCACTTAAAAACAGTCCTATAATATAGATACCTCGTAGGAGGTGACCGTAGAATGACAGAGGGAGAATGTTGCCAAGAAAGTAGCCCACTGATCAACGAATCCAATATAATTTGAGTAGAGTATGAATGAACAGTCTATCCTCGAACCGACGTCTTTCCACCATTTTCCTTCTCCCAATCAGCTACCTCTTCTTTTATTTTCGTCACAATCTGCTCAGCTTCGACGGTCTGACCAAATGCCTCGACAAATTGCCCTTCAGGATCCATCAAGTACACAAAGATTGAATGATCAACGAGGTAATCTCCTTTGGGATCGGCATTTGGTGGTGTCGAGAAGTAAACGCGGTAGGCCTTGCAAGCAGCCCTGGTGACATCGTAAGGACCAACTAGGCCAACAAAGGATGGATGAAAATCGGCTAGGTAGCGACTAATGCGCTCTGGCGTATCGCGTGCTGGATCGACTGAAATGAATATTGGAAGGAAAATTTTGCCGAGCTCAGTTTCTAAGTGAACATCAATTGAGAGAGAGCAGTAGATGTCTGAACTACGCACCGACTTTGTTCAGAACAGAGCCTATTTTGTCTAGTTCTGCAGGGCAGATATCGGGGCAATTGGTAAACCCGAAGTATACCAGTGACCATTTTCCCAGCATGTTTTTCTCGGTAAAGGGTTCCCCGCTTGATGAGGTTAGTGAGAGAGGTCCGCCGACGTTTGGTCGCCCATATTGTCTACCGCTGCGCTCTTTTTCTGTAAAAAGAGTGATTCATCAAAAGAGAATGAAATTTTAATCAATTACAGACCTCGTTCTTCTAGTAACATTTGCTTTTCATGTCGGAAGTAAAAGAAAAGACCAACACCCGTAGCTATGAAGAGCGCAGCAGATGTAGGTGTGAAAACCTATCATGAAGGTATATGAATGATAAATGAGTTGGTGACTATCGCGCACTCGCGAGAAAAGTTCACCTGCTCACCCCGACGGCATCCCTCTCTCGCTGCGACTGGGATTGTCTCGGCAAAGATTGAGATAGATTCCGTTGCCCGAGACAAGAAATTTTTGACCCATTCAGAAGGAGTTGCCTACCCAATTGTATCCGTCCGGGGAGGAGATTTGTAGCGCGCCGGCAGAACATACCAAAATAATGACGAATCCAGACGAAATTGTCACGTTTTTGTGATATCGTTCGAAGTTGCACTGCCACTGATTTCGTCTGATCGTTCTCAAAAAACAATGGGCAGAAATAAGGTGTGTATCATCAACCTCTTTCATTCGTGACCCCCTTATGATATGACCAACAAAAGGGGGGACGCCGTCCGCCTCCCACAGATGATCGGACAAATCTCATTGAGAAAGTTGACATGGTTAACGAGCGGTTCTTCTCGTATTACAGGGCGCAAAACCTCATCCCCGAAGAGGAATGGCAGCCATTTCTGGAAACTATACGCAGCCATCTGCCAACAACTTTCCGCGTATCCGGCAGCCGACAGTGCGTATATGTAGTCTCGGCTTGTTGGTGACAAAGCTTACCGCAGACAGGACGGCCAATACCCTTAATACTACCATTCGTGACGTCTATGTTCCCGCATTGAGTGATGTAGAATTTGAAGGGCAACGAATTTCACCCCCGATGTCTCTCTCGTGGTATGTCACTCTTGAATCGAGTGATCTTGAAAACACTCAGTGTGAAAAGGTACCCAGATGGACTGGCATGGCAGTTTAATGTTCCGAAAAAAGTTTTGCGAAAACAACCCGAATTCAAGAAGTTTCATTCATTCCTTGTTTTTGAAACAGAGACTGTATGTTCCAATCAGAGAATTGTTTCGAGAGGTTCATTCAACTTGTTCAGGGGAATATCTCGAGACAGGAGGCTGTGAGTATGTTGCCTCCCTTGTTTTTGGGCGTTCAACCGCATCACAGAGTGAGCTGTACTTTGTTCTCCAAAATTTTCGAAGCTGATAAAGTCAAGGTAATGGATATGTGTGCTGCACCCGGCTCTAAGGTAGCTAGCTAGCCGTCTTCTAGCTCAGCTCCAAATTCTAACTTTCTTGATAACGAATAGACGGCACAATTGCTAGAAGCTTTGCACGCTCAAGATACAATCACCTCTTCCTCAATACCTCCTGGCCTACTTATTGCTAATGACAGCGATCACAAACGCACGCATCTCCTCATACATCAGTCTGCCCGCTTGCCAAGCCCTGCCCTCATGGTTACGAATCTCGACGCTTCGAATTATCCGGCCATCAGAATAGCCCAACCAACGAAAACAGGTGGTTCCAATTCGACTCCGTTGTATTTCGACCGTATACTCTGCGACGTTCCCTGTAGTGGAGATGGGACCATAAGGAAAAATATTGGTATCTGGAAAACCTGGCAGCCTGGGGATGGGAATGGCTTGCATGGGTATGTGGTTACCTATTTTTTCGTTTGAAAATGCTGATTTTATCTTAGCCTGCAGGTACGAATTCTTCAGCGGGCAATGAGTCTGCTGAAGCATGATGGTCGTATCGTGTATTCGACGTGTTCTTTGAATCCCATAGAGAACGAAGCCGTTATTGCGGAGGCATTGAAACTCAATCCGGGTATGTCAAGACTTGGGAAATCCGGGAGAATACTTTGACATTATTTGCCTCGTAGCATTTCAGCTTGTGGATGTTTCGTCAATGTTGCCTGAATTAAAACGGCGATCTGGGCTCACAAAATGGCGACCATGTGTTGACAAGAACTCGATGAAAACATACGAGACCTATCAGGAATACCAGAATTCTGAACTTGACACTAATCTCAAAACAAAATTGACTGAGGGACATTTCCCTCCCCAAGATGTCGAATCTCTAAATTTGCCCTTTTGGTATTTGCAAATAATACTTGATGGCTTCCTGAGCTGCTGACCTCTCAAGCCTGCGCATACATCCTCACTTACAGGACTCAGGTGGCTTCTTTGTCGCCGTTTTGGAGAAGACAAATCAAACACCTGCACAAGATCCGCAGCAAAGGTTCATTCATTTTCATCTTGAAATCGAGATACTGAGAGTGTTGAGTAGAAAACGCGACGCAAACAATACAAGTGAAGCTACCCAATCGAAGCGGCCTCGATTGGAAGGACTAATGGTCGAGCATCCAGCCGTGACGCCGGCCAACTCTTTTGAAGTAGACACACCAATACATGATATTGCGATGGGACCTCAATCAGGACAAGACTCGACAAAGATTTCAGCTTCTGGTGAGGCAAATAACGGAGAAAAAATTCAGGTCGTTAAATCATCCGGGACAGAATCGTTTAAGGAGAATCCCTATACTTTCCTGTCCTCAACTGACCAAATTCTGGTGTCGTGCATGTACGTCTTTTCCTCGTTGAGCTCTTACATCAGCTGATGCTTGTTTGCAGAGAGCGGCTGAAATTGAGTTCCAACTTTCCTGCTTCGAATATCCTCGTTCGTAACCCTGAGGGAGAGCCTTCACGGTCACTCTATCTCACCAACGATCTGGTCAAGAATCTCATCCAACATAATGATTACGCTCGCATCCGGCTTACGTTCGCAGGAACAAAGATACTCACAAAGCAGGAAGGTGGCAAGGGAACCGATGCCCAATTCCGTGTTCTGGGCGAGGGTTTACCTATCGTTCTACCCTATATAAATCTCGAATTGATAGTCACAGGAGACTTGAGAACATTGAAGATTCTAATTGAATCTTATTACCCGCTGTGTACAAGTTTTGATGACCCATTCAAATCTGCTGTTGAAGCAAAAGGTCAGTTGATTCTTGACCTTTCTTGATATGTTTGTCACCAACTAGATTCCTAGTGAATGGCACGGTTATTGTCAAGTTTCCTCCAGGGAAGTTCAAAGATGGATCATTGTCAGCGAACTCCTTTTTTTGTCTTAATCACTTAGTCATTTGGTATGTTCTAGGTTGACTCATGAGCTCGTTCTTCCGCTCTGGAAGTCCAACGTTTCAGTTTGCCTGATGATCGATAAAAAAGCTAAAAGGTAAATCTTCCTTTGTTGACAACTAATTGAAGTTCTTAACCCCGCGTTTTCAGTGCCCTGAGCCTGAGGTTATTTGGCGAGGATCTTTCTGTCGCCGGAAAGAAGAAAAGTGGTTGTGCAAGTGAGGAGAGTGGAACAAGTGCCAACCAAGGAATCTCATCAATACCATTACAATGACATTGATACAAAGTTTGAGCGTCAAGTAATTCTTTATCATGTGACCAAAGCCTTGTACTTTACAGCTCAGTCTCAGTCTCAGTTTCGACTCTAACTCTCGACCACTGACTGAAAAAATGTATGACAAAAAAACTGCAACGAGCAATAGTGCAGGTGTGATTCAAATCTTAACTCAGTGTTGCTGTTTGTGATGCCTGACAGACCAGACGATTGACATTGGTTTTCTCGACTTTTTCAATCAACTGCCGAAAAAGTCGCCAGCTACAGGAACCCTGAGATTATTTCAACGCGTTAATGCTGGAGATACATTTTACGCTGCATACGGACCAGATGCTCTCTTCGTTGCGCAATATGTCTTTCACACGAAATCTGTAATCAAGTACCTCGGCGCTGGAACGCGAAGATTGGAAAGTGTGACATTGAAAGTGTCAGTCGCTCAGACTCTTTTGCGAGAGGCTCTTACGTCAAAACAATTACGTGTCGAGATCTATGAACCAGAAGGTGGTCAAGGGAAGAAATCTCCAAACTTTGAGCTGACCAAAGAGGTACGGTGGCTGCTCTTTTGGGCCATTGGATTACAATGACTTGTTCTCTCTCTTTAAGGCTTCACCTGGCAATCTCCAAGCTGTCGAGGACTTACTCTTTGTGGATTCTGACATTCTTTCTGCTCCTATTGTCATGTCTATTCAACTTGCGAGCCTTCCTGTTTCGAACACTGGGACAAAATCAAAGAACAAAGCCATCGGAGTCGCTTTTGCGGATACGAGTGTTCATGAACTAGGTGTTGCTGACTTTATTGACAACGACATTTTTTCCAATACGGAAGTGCGTCCTCGAACACGAAAAAAGGGTCAAACTGAGTGCTGTCCTAGTCACTGATCATCCAACTTTCTGTCAAAGAAGCCATAATTCCCACAAGTACAATATCTGGAACGACGGACCGCGATATCGACTTGAACAAACTTAAAGGAGTATTAGACCGCTGTGGGGTGGTCATCACTGAACGCAGGCCAAGTAAGCCTCTTCGCTCTAAATTGACTCTCACACCATCAATGCATCACTTCAAGGCGAGTTCAGGTCCAAAAATATTGCTGAAGACCTTCCTCGATTGTTGCAGTCCATTTCCCGGCCTTCTACCGTTGATTCATCAATTGCAATCCGTGAGAGAGCCTTTCGGACGCGTGTCGTCTTTTATGGTCATTGATCCGTCTCATAGCTCAACTTTCATTGCCGGTGGCACCAGCTGCACTGTCGGCTCTGATTCAATATCTTCAACTTCTCGCGGATGATTCTAGTTACGGAGCCTACAAGCTACGGACGCACGATCTTTCACAGTACATGAAGCTTGATGCAAGTGCGTTGAAAGCGCTGAATCTGACGGAAAATACTGCCAGTAGAGTACGTGGCATTCACATTTGAGTACCTAGGCTCAGACTCGAAAAGGGGTCTGCTACCAAAGATACGACTTTACTTGGTCTCCTCAACAAATGCAAAACGTCTCAGGGAACTCGGTTGTTAGGAGCTTGGCTTAAGCAGCCTCTAGTAAACCTACACGAAATTCGTATGTTGATTTTCTCCACTGTAATAGACTACTGATCTCTGCTTCAGGCAAACGACAAAGTCTTGTTGAAATTTTCGTTGAAGATGCCAGTGCTCGCCGCATCCTTCAGGTTTGTCCCTGACCGTCGACCATGGGCAATGTATTGACATGCGATAGGATGACTTTCTTAAGTTCATGCCGGATCTTCACCGTCTGAACAAACGGTTCAAGAAGAGTAATGCAAGTCTTCAGGATGTTGTTCGGGTCTATCAAGTCGTGGTGAAGGTACGTTCTCCATCTCCTGTCCCCAGGAACCAGTTATCGAAATTTGAAGCTTCCGAACATGGTTCAATCGCTCGAGAACGTGCAAGCAGCTGACGAAGAGGGAATAGAACTGATTCAAGACGCGTATCTCACCGCTCTAAGGGTGAGCACCGATTTTGATAAAATGAATCTTCACCGAGTTTCGATAGGAATATATTTTGCACATGGATAAATATAGCGAAATGGTCGAGGCGACGCTTGATCTCGAGGAGTTGGATAGACATAATTATGTCATCAAGCCTGACTACGATAATCAGCTTTCGGAGCTGGCGAAAAGCTTGCGCAAAATTAGGGATGGTCTAGACAATGAACATACATCAGTAGGAGAAGAGCTTAGCATGGAGTTGGATAAGAAACTACATCTGGAAAACCATCAAGTTTATGGCTATTGTTTCAGAGTGACGAAGTCGGTTAGTGATTGCTATGTCGATTCTCATCCACACAATTAATATTCTAAATACCAGGATGCAAAAAATTTATCCAAGCAGTACATTGAACTGGGGACCAACAAGGGTGGCGTCTACTTCGTTACCAAAACACTGAAACGCCTAGCAGAGGACTACAAAGACTTAAATCAAAGCTATTTTCGAACACAGGAGAAATTAGAGAAAGAAGTAATCGCTATTGCAGGTAATCAGGGGATTTCCCGGAATGGATTTTTCTAACATCTGTTACTCAATAGCAACATACGCCCCTATCCTTGAAACCCTGGATAGTATCATTGCGCATTTGGACGTGGTATTGAGGTGTGTATCTGATATGCCAACATCTCGGTTGCTCTGATATGGTTCATCAGTTTTGCTCACGTTTCCGCAAATGCGCTGATTCCATATGTCAAACCAAATCTATTTGAGAAGGGTAGGTCTTATTCATTGACTTATCAAACATCCTCGCTCATGTGACCCATAAGGATCGGGGAATCTCATCTTACATGAAGCGCGACACCCGTGTCTTGAGGTTCAAGACGAGGTCAACTTCATTCCTAATGATGTTGAGATGATCAAAAGTGAGTAATCTTTCCTCGTCGAGCTGCTGACGCTTACGACATTAAGGCCAAAGTGAATTTCAGATCATCAGTATGCACACTATCGTTCCATTCGGCTTCTAGGATCCTCTGACTATTGTATCAGCGGGCCCTAACATGGGTGGGAAGTCAACGTATATCCGACAGGTGTGTCCTAATGCCATATCGTTCCCGAATTCATTGAGTAAACATATCAGGTTGGAGTAATTGCACTCATGGCACAGATTGGATGCTTTGTTCCGTGTGAAGCTGCTGAACTCCCCGTTTTCGACTCGATTCTGTGCAGAGTTGGAGCCGGTGATAGTCAGCTCAAAGGCGTCTCGACGTTCATGGCGGAGATGCTTGAAACAGCCACTATATTACGTGTAGGTTCAGCTGATTGCTATATGTCCATATGCTAATTGTTTGTAGTCTGCGACACAAGATTCCTTAATCATCATTGATGAACTTGGCCGAGGTATACCTCTGTGTTTCGTGCTGCTTGACAATGTCTCAACCATGTTCAGGGACCTCTACCTACGATGGCTTTGGTTTAGCTTGGGCCATATCAGAGTAAGCTTATCATTGGCTGGCATCATTCCGTTCTCATTCCTATCAGACACATTGCAACCCGAATCCGTGCATTCTGCCTGTTTGCAACACATTTTCACGAACTCACTGCCCTGGATCAGCAAGTTCAACATGTGAAGAATTTACATGTTGTCGCTCATGTTTCAGGCAGTGAGACAAATTCTCATGACCGGGATATTGCCTTGTTGTACAAGGTTGAACATGGTATGGTATGATCTTAACGAACGATATGAAATTAGGCTGAATAAACACAAGGGGTCTCTGATCAAAGCTTCGGTATACACGTTGCAAAGCTTGCTAATTTCCCATCACATGTAGTACAGGTATGTTTATCATTACACGAAGTATATCACAGCTTAGGTAATTGAATAGCTGGCAAAGCGAAAAGCTGACCAGTTGGAAGATTTTGGTAGAGGTACAACCTCAGATTTACTGGCCAAGATTGTAGCTTTCTAACCAGGTTTTCTAGATAAACAAAATGCTATAAATATTTCTCAAGATGTTGTTGATGATGGACTCAAGATTATAGAAGAAATGTTATATGATTGGGCTGATAGAGAAAATACATTTATGCTAGACGAAGAACAGCCTGCAACATTGGTTCAGCAACTTAAAGCCTATCATTCTCAAATTCAGAATAATATATGGCTTAGTTCTTTGATAGAGTCACTATAATATTATAATTTCAAATTCTTCATTGTTTTGTTTAACTTTCTCTTATAGTTTATATTGTTTTGAGTGATAGGCTTTTGTAATGGCTTGAGATTCAGTTATTAGAAAAGATTATTCACTGACATTTTAATACTATTCCAATACTACATATATAATAAATGTGTATAATGCCATGGAGTAGTGTTAGAGGTAGTAGAGTGATCTGTATGAGTTAAATCTAAATAGAAAGAAAAAAAACTATATACTCTGAAGTCCAAGATATAGTACTTGAGGCTTTGGGTATGAAGCCCTAACTCTAAATATCAGACAAATAAACTCAGACATCACAAGATAAAATGGATGACTTGTTGTATATTTACCTATTAAACAAATAAGCTAAGTACATCAGTAAGTTATAGTAGTATTAGCAAGTAAAGTGAATATCTCACCTTAGATATCACAAGACAAAATAAACAACTGAGAAAGGAAAAATATTACAATAGTTATTAAGTAGGTCAATAAGACTAAGTGTGACATATACCATATCAATAAGTACCTTGAGTATACCAAACTAAGATATAAGTACTATTCCAGTCTAGTAATAATGTAGTAGAAACTCTTAGTATGATTAAAAAGGTTACTAGACCTGTTCAACACTTCCCCTGGTCTAGTATACTCTTGGTAATAAGTTGCAACTGTAACTCTGTGGTAAATTGACAAATTTTCTCCTAAGGTAGGGGTTTTGTAAAGAAATTAGTAATGTTTTCAAAAGATGGTATGTATTGAAAGCTAACATTTCCTATTACAAATAGTCACTTACTGATTGGTGATTAGTGAGTGGTAGTTCTCAAAGATTTGAAGTGCAAGATAGAATAAGCAACAAAAGATATTGTTAAGTCTGAGGTCTAATCCTCAGACTAGGGAGCCTTATATATATGAATGGAATAGTGTTATATTCCAGAATTTTATATTTCTTTTCCTTTTTTTAAATTTTAATTATTCTTTTCTTTTATTTAATTAATTATCATTATTATTCTCCTTTTTATAATAGATCTCCTAGTCCATTACATCTTCTGTAATTACATTGTAGTCCATGTTCTATGCACATTTTCTTTCTCAGATTTTGTATATATACCACATAGTTATAGTATAGTTCTCCAGTTTGTAAATTAACATTATTAGTATCTATTCTCTCTTACTATATCTCCTTTCTAGCTTATCCTTTGACAACTCCATTACTCTGAAGTTAGTGACCAACACAGTGACAGAAGATTGGAATGCAACACATAAGTTGAAGCTAAAGTCATTCTCTCTATCATTATTAAATATAATCTCCAGACATTACTTGGCAATACTCTAGATTTTACATTCTTTTTTATTTCTTTGTTAGTATACTTGTAATTAAGTTCTAAATATATCTTTTCATGAGCTTCTGGAATCAAAGCAAGAAATTCATTATTCTCTTTCAATTTTGTGTCTTTTCTAATGTATTTCCTTAGAAAGCATGGCATGAATATATTGAAAAGTTCTGGTTCAGGAATATTTATCAGATTCATAAAGAAATGGACTAAGCTTGTGTTCAGAGAAATTTATTAAAGGCTTAAGCTCAGGCTAAAGCTAAGGCTGAATATAATAGGGTGAAGGCCTTAAGGAGATGACATCAGAAGGCATTACATGGTTTGAATATGAACAATGGTACTACCACTAGGTCAAGACTTAATTCTCCTGAATTGTGTGAACTTCCCTGATACTCTGTGCCTTTGCTAGACAACATTCTGGATTCAAATTCTGGAGAAAAGAAACTATATTCAATACTCAGAGATCATGTATGTCACAAACTTCATTTGGCCATAACTCTACAAATACTTGCACAATTCACACGGTCTAAAATGCATCTGAAAGCCTTTAAGAAGACCTTTCTAACGATGCCCAATGTTATGAATCATGACATAAGAACTTTTCTTTTCTATTTTTACTTTCTATTTTTAGAATGGACTTATATAATCAGGGAAGTCACATTGATGTCACATAATCACCATGGAAAAGTAGTGCACAGACCAAGTAGAATAGATATAAATAGTGTACTCAAATCCAGTGGAGACTCTAATGAGTTCTCTTTGTCTACTCTGACTTAGAGTTGGGATTTGCCTACCTAAGTTACTTGGGTGACTATTTCTTACACTAGAACTCATTTTCACATCCAGACATCAATCACCTCAATCCCTGTCACACTTACTCTCATCGCTCCCTCAGTGTGTGATCAACTCAGATCACTCCCAACCTTTCTATAGCTGGGCCACAGGCTTAAGTGGACTGACCAGGAAGTTTAGACCCTGGAGGTGGACTGTGGACACTATACCTGAGTGCACACATAGACCAGACCTGATGACAGGTAGTGCTTAGTAGATTACTTGTAAACTTTTCACTTTATCAGCCTTGTGCTGCTAGTTCATTGTAACTAGTACACACAGAGGAACATCGTCGCATCCTTAAGAAGACAATTAGAGTAGGGATCTTCCCTGAGAAGTGATAGTGTAACCTTAGTATTAGGGCAGTAGTCAGTAAAGCAGTAGGCACCTGGCTGGGTGAATATTTTGTGCACCAGTAGACATAAGTAGTCAGTCAATAGTCAGCCGAAGAAGAGAGGTCAGTAACTAGCAACAATAAAACCCTTTTCATACACAAATACAACCCACCCTTCCAAAGAAAATAACACTATGTCTTTAGAAGTGTACAACCAAACTATGAGCAGTCTGCTCAAACAACAGCAAGTACTTGCCAAGCTAAGAAAAGAGTTGAAAGGAAAAGAGAGAAGGAAGTGTTGGAAATGTCAGCAAGTTGGCCACTTGGCCAAGAACTGTAGGAGCAAGGGAAGAAGGGATGAAAAGAAGAAGGAAGGAGGAAATAGATTCGAGGTGTTGACAAACAGAGTAATGCAATGTGGAGTGAGAGAAGTGAGGAGACAAGAGATAGTGGAAAACAAGATACAATGCTTCAAGTGTGGGGAGGAAGGACACAAGAAGTGGGAGTGTCCAAAAATGAGAGATACAAAGAGAAAAAAGGAAGAAGCACCAGCACCAGAAGTGTGGAGAAAGGTGCAAGAACATAGTAGAACAAAGAGACTGTCCCCAAGAGGAGCAGCGATGAGTATGGTAGGATAGACAACGAGGAGAGAGGTAGTAACCTTTGTAGAATGTAGAGAATGCAACTACAAAGGAACAAAGACTTAGAAAAAACAGGGGGCAGGGTTTCCTGGAGAAGGAGCAATTAAGCAATATGTGGTGTGGAAGCTGCAAAAAAGCCTGGAATTGGAGAGAAGAGGAGGCAAAAGATGGTAGAGCAGAAAGAGTGAAGTGTAGTGCATGTGGAGGCAAAGATGCAGTAGTAGGAAGAGAGGTAGAAAGAAATGAGAGAGGAGAAGTGTTCTGTCTGCCCTGTAGGACAGGAAAGAAAGTACCATGATAGAACTGGGGTGGAAGGTTAGAATGATCAGTGTCTAGGGCCCAGAAGGGAAGGGCTGGAATTACTAATCTGGAGAAAGTAGCAGGAGCTGTCAATCAGAAGACAATGTAGAAGGGGCAGAGAGAAGTCAGAAGGACATTGAGAGGGTTACGAGAGGTGTGGATGAGCATAGGAGTAGAAAAGATAGACACCTATAAGGAAGTAACAGTGAAAGCATTGCTAGACAGTGGAGCAACAGGGCTCTTTATGAGCAAAAGATGTGCACAGAGAGGAGGCTTCAGATTGATAAAGTTAGACAAGCCAATACAAGTGAGAAATATAGATGGGACAGAAAATAGTGGAGGAGCAATTACCCATGAAGTGAAAGTAAACATATACTTCAAAGGGCATGTGGAGAGAGTTTGGATGGACATATGTGACTTGGAAAAGACGGAGGTGATATTGGGCATGCCCTGGTTACAAACATACAACCCAGAGATTGACTGGAAAAAAGGAGAGGTCAAGATGACAAGGTGTCCACCTATTTGTGGATGATATATGGGCAAGAAAGAAATGGGCCCAGAAATAAAGAGAAGGAGGCAAGGGAAGAAGGAGACACAAGGAGATGAAATAGAAAGGATCAGATGGGCAGTAGATGAAAAGGAAGAAGAGAGGAAGAAATGGAGTTGGACTACAGAAAAGTGGAAGCAATGGTTCCTCAGAGGTTCCATCAATGGTTGAAAGTATTTGGAAAAGTAGAATTAAAAAAAATGCCGATGAGAAAGATTTGGGATCATGCTATAGATCTCAAGAAGGATTTCAAGGCTAGCAAAGCTAGGGTGTATCCATTGTCTAAAAATGAACGAGAAGAGGTTCAACAGTTTATAGACGATCATCTAAGAAAAGGGTATATCAGACTATCAAAGTCACCACAAACTTCTCCAGTATTCTTTGTAGGAAAGAAAGATAGTGGAAAACACATGGTGATAAACTACAGGAGGTTAAACAAGCAGATGGTTAAGAACAACTATCCTCTGCCATTAATCATAGACTTAGTAGATAGCATAGGCAATAAGAAACTATTTACAAAAATAGATCTCCAGTGGGGTTACAACAACGTACAGATAAAGAAAAGAGATGAGTGGAAAGTGGCCTTTACTACACATGTAGGGTCATTCGAGCCTATGGTAATGTTCTTTGGAATGACAAACTCACCAGCAACATTTCAGGGGATGATGAATGAGATTATGAAGGATCTCATAAATGAAGGGAAGGTGGCAGTATTTGTAGATGATGTATTGGTGGGAACAGATAGCAAGGAAGGACATAATGAAATTGTGAAAGAAGTGTTGAAGAGGCTAGAGGAGAACAACTTGTATGTGAAACCAGAAAAGTGTACATGGAAAACAAACAAAGTAAACTTTTTGGGAGTAGTAATGGGTCAAGGAAAGATTGAGATAGAAGAAAAAAAGGTGGAGGGAGTACTGAGTTGGTCGGTGCCAAAAACGGTCAGAGATGTTAGAAATTAGGACTTTCCAATTACTATAGGCAGTTTATGAGAAACTTTACAGCAATTGCAAAGCCTTTGAACATGTTAACATGAAAGGAAGAGAAGTGAAAGTGGGAGGAACCTCAACAAAAAGCATTCGAACAGATGAAGGAGATATTTACCACAAGACCTTTACTAGTAGCACCAGACTTAGACAAGGAGTTTAGAGTAGAAGTAGATGCTTCTAACTTTGCTACTGGAGGAGTACTCTCCATTAAATGTGAGGATGGCAAATGGCAACCAGTCGCGTATATTTCTAAGTCATTAAATAAAACAGAATGCAACTATGAAATACATGACAAAGAAATGTTAGCAGTGATAAGGTGTTTGGAAGCCTGGAGGCACTTCCTAGAGGGTGCAAAGAGAAAGTTTGAGATTTGGTTGGACCATAAAAATCTAGAATACTTTATGAGTAACCAAAAGTTAAATAGATGACAAGCAAGATGGGCACTCTATTTATCTAGATTTGACTTCATTTTAAAACATATACCAGGAGGAAAAATAGGAAAGGCAAACGGACTAAGTAGGAGACCAGATTGGGAGGTAGGAGTAAAGAAAGATAATGAGGAGTAGACACTGGTAAAAAGGGAGTAGCTAGAAGTTAGAGCAATGGAAGTATCAGAAATAGTGATTGAAGGAGTGAACATCTTGGACAAAATCAGAAGAAGTGAGGCAAAAGATGATGAAGTCATCAAAGCAGTAGAAGAGATGAAGAATGAAGAGAACATGAAGGACTAATGCTCAAGGAGGAAAAGGTATACGTACTTAAGGATGAATTGCTGAGAGCAGAAATAATCAGGCTACACTATGACACACCTGTAGGAGGACATGGGGGACAGTAGAAGACAACAGAGTTGGTGACTAGAAATTTCTGATGGCCAGGAGTGAGTCGAGAAGTAAAGTGATATATAGAGGGCTATGATGCATACTAACGTAATAAGAATTGGACACAAGCACCTGCTAGCAAACTAATGCCAAATTCTATTTCAGAGAAGCTATGGAGTCATATATCAGCAGATTTCATCACCAAGCTGTCTTTAGCTCAGGGATATGACTCAATCTTAGTGGTTGTTGATAGATTAACAAAAATGGCATATTTTATTTCAACTACAGAGAAAACAACAGCAGGAGAACTGGCACAATTATTCAGGGATAATGTCTGGAAGTTAAATGGCTTGCCAGAAAACATAATCTCAGATAGAGGACTGCAATTTGCAGCAGGAGTAATGAGGGAGCTTAATGCTATGTTGGGAATAGACAACAAGTTGTCAACAGCATTCTACCCACAGACAGATGGTCAGACAGAAAGAATGAACCAAAAATTGGAACAATATCTTAGAATGTTCATTGATCATCAACAGGAGCAATGGCTGGAATGGCTGGGTACGGCAGAATTTACCTACAACAATAAGGTGTACACAGGAACTAAGGTGTCACCTTTCAAGGCAAATAATGGACAAGACCCTAGAATGGGATTTGAGCTTAGAAAGAAGGGGAAGTTTGAGGAAGCCAATAAATTTGTGAAAAGAATGCAGAAAATACAAGGAAAAGCCAAAGCGGCACTGGTTAAAACACAAGAGAATATGAAGAAATATGCAGACAGACATAAGGGAGAAGCAAAGGAGTATCGAGTAGGAGACATCCCTTCTTTCCCTCTAACCACTACCATGGTTAAGTCGAATATTCCCAATAAACCTTTCGCTTTCAGAGCTTATTCCCCTGACCCCCAGGCTATCCCTCCTAGTGTTAGTGAGTCCCCAGACTCACTTAACTTATTCTCTCACTCCAGCTCTAGAGCTAGCAAACACGTTCACCACAGAGGATGCTTGCGCAAATGTTGCATTATCAGACGCTCCTCTGGGAGTATCTCTGCTGCTGAGGACTCAAGGAAAACATCTCCTGAGCCTTTCTCTTCCTCTTCCTCTAAAGAGAGCGATGAGGACAACGGCCCTAAGACACCTACTGCCTCTAGGACCACCAAAGGCAAGCTCTCTTCTTATAGAATTACCTCTCTGCAGTTCCCTGCTACTCCTTCTTTCTTTGCTCCTCAAGGGAGCACACAGGCTATGAGTTGGGATGACCAAGTAGCTGCTGAAGAGAGCAGAGGCCTTGTCTCTGGGGTGGTCTCTACCCCCCAAGCCCCTTTGTCAACCAGTTTGATGTCTCATGGCTCAAACCATGGAACAGCTGAGTCAGGCTCCCAATTGGGAGGTGGCAGTGCAGAGCCAGGCACCTGTAACATAATAGGTGACAGTGACATACCCATTACTAGTGACAGTAACAACTTACATCATATGTCACAGTCTGTGACAAGTAACATTGTCACACCTGATGTCACACATGACTATGACCTGTAGGATGGTGAATACTATGTCACATTATTGTCTGGTCACCCTGGCTATATTGAGAACGATGCCAGAGTTATTGTCTCTTCTGTAATGTGCATCACACACTTCATTCAGAAGCATTCAATTGAAGGCCGCTCCATTGAGCAATTTCCTCCTATATTGGGAATAGACTCTATTATATGGCAGCTATTCCAAACTGTGTTTGCTTCAGAGTGAGATCGCTTTAAGATCTCATCTACTTCTGATGCTCTCTCTCTTGTGGAGGCAATGAGGATCCTGTATGGTCCTAGTGTACCCAAAGAGCTGTCTCCAAATGTAGAGATAGCAGTTGATGAACCAGTGGTAGAGGAAGTGCTCTTTATCACTGTGACCGCTAAAAGACACAAGGGCAAGGACAAAGCTCTGCCCTTTACTAACCCTCAGACTTCCTCCCAGAACGCTCTCCCACTCTCTGCCATGGTCTCAAGAGCCCCTCTGCCACAGCCAGCCAAGAAAGCTGCTACAAAGCCCACCCATATCCAAACCTTCCTATGGAGAAGGTTTTGGCTATGCACCAGTCTGGATTTGGTGCAAGTGCCCCTCCCAGTAGAGGAGGCACTTCTTACTCTAGTGCCTTAAGGGCACCCAAAATGACCACACATGGGCCCACAAGGTGCCAGGTGTTGATCCCACTTGATGCTCCCAGTGCTGAGATCGTTGTGGCTAATGCTGCTATGACAGTAGAGTCCTGTAACAGAGGCTTAGTTGAGGCTCGCTCTAAGTTGAGAGTTGAGTCTATGTGTAAGGCATGGGACAGGGTCTCCATATCTACCAACTTTGTTGCATCAACAGCAGAGTTGGAGGTGATCAAGCAGTGGCTTAAGAAAGTCACTGGCTT
>Ga0153959_1000016_pt1 | contig 114200 bp, 119 predicted proteins | sample TSFL043MetaG_FD_104685 | JGI IMG/M metagenome (GOLD analysis project Ga0153959, IMG submission 104685) | Attine ant fungus gardens microbial communities from Florida, USA - TSFL043 MetaG | ecosystem: Host-associated > Fungi > Mycelium > Unclassified | place: USA: Florida, Wekiwa Springs...
CTATTTACCCCGTTAAAGGCTAAGTATTGATGATTGTGGCTTACGATCAATGGATGAACTTGACTTTCCGACAATCGCCTGAATCAACTGTCAAAGGCATATCCTCATCCCCGGAGTCCGTGCAGTTTATATTCGGTCTCCACTGAAAATGATCAATCTGGCGATGAGCAATATATCAGGCTGAATTTTTTTATCGCACATTGTTCTATTTGGCATAACTCTACGTTTCGACGGCGGGATCCGAGACATCTTTGTGATTGACTCATTATGATTTCATTGGTACACGATCATCACGTCTAGTGAGAGATTAGCACAATCACTTTCCATTGGTACTCCTGAAGCGTGGAAAATGTGCTACGGAAATTTGACAAGGTCTTATATAAGCTCTTGTTTCTATTCTGCCATGACGTGTATCGCGACACGTCACCGACAAGAATCAAGTGACATGTCAAATTTCGGTCATAAGCAACTTCGAGAAGTTGGGACACCACATGATGACCGGATCACTTGTTCCTGTGTTTGCTAAACGGGGACATAAGCGCCGAAAACACCATTCGAAACCAAATCTGAGGATGCGTCACGATCACTGCTTACCTGATTTTTTGATTTAAAACAATAGGCACGAGGTAGGCTTGTTATTGCAAAACGAATAAGGCTGTCTTCCCAAGCCGAGGCTAAACGGGCCGCCCCATCCACAATTTCTTAACGGGGATAGCATGAAGAAATTCGGATCACTTTGGCAAGGCTCATGACTGAAGATTTCATGAGACCTGCAGTCCTTGTACGACGTGTCTGCCCTAGCAATCTGAGGCGTCGAGAATATGAAGGTTGAGATTTAGAGCGGATACTCGGACGACATCTGGCAGCACATGGACGTAGGGGAAAGTAGAATGGATGACCATGCACGTTGCAATAACTGCAAATCAAAACTGCGCTTTTTTAATGTTGTTAAGATTCCCTCCTCCCTCTTACTTCCTTCTATTCTCTTCCCCCGTGTAGTGCACTCTGGCTCATGCTCCTAGGTTCCTCTCCTCACCTTCCCGATGACATAAACGAGTTATCGGGCCAACAAACGCCACGTGTAGCTTCCAAACGCACATGCTCGATCCACAAAGGGGGACACTGTTGTCTAGCAAGTCCACAGTTTCGGGATTTCATTGCAGGATATATACCTGGATCGCCGTATGTAGATCGTCCTGAACAACAGGATTTGAGTCCCTGTTCAGCTGAACCTGCATCTGCGATTGACACTGTTTCTGTTTTCACATGCGGATCGGCGTTGGATGTCTCGACTACGACATCTAGGACAGAAGAAGCTGGTGTATCGACGGCTGTAGCACCAATGGTCGTGGAATCGGTGTCATCGTCGTCATCAGAAGGAACGATGCGAACAAACCTGACTACACCCGAAAGAAGTACTAAACCTGTCTCCATGGTCGCACGCAGATCTACTGATACCACTTTCTCCTCAGGACTTCCTCCAACAAACCATTCTGCACCCTCACTCATTCCCACACAGACATCCAGATTTTCATATTCCCCTACATCCGTCAGTACCCTCGCATCTGCTTCTCATTCATTACACGATCTATCATCTTCATCCTCGATAGCAGCAGCAGCGGCTTTCGCCAACCTAACACCCAAGGCTCGCCGTCGTACACTTGATATATTTGCTGCAGATCAGAACGTTGCTCGGAGAGATTGGAAGGCTATTCATCCACCTTACAAACCCGAATCGAGACTTGGTAGTAGTGCCGGAATCATTAGAAGGGCCTCTACGACTACTAATGGGATGAGCTCTTATGGTGTGGGAAATGCGGATACAACAAGATGGAATAAGCTATTGGAAGCAACGAAGAATGAGGACAATGCCCGAGATCGATTGAAGTCTGCATTGAATAATCAAGGAACGCAGCATACACCGACACGGAGGAAAATGGTGCAGATTTATGAACCTATCAAATCTTCACCTTTGGTACCAAAACCATCACTGCCACCTTCACCCCCTATGAAGGACTCGAAACAAGATATAACAGTTGTTCAACCTTCTCCTACATCCTCGATATCTCCAGTGTTGCTATCGCGGACGGCATCACTGTCAACGATCGCGACTCAAAGTCACAATCAAACTCTCCCTTCCATTCTGGTCTCCTCTGTTGAGACTGGTTCTACTCCAGTTACTCAATCTTCATCTCTACCTCCCTCTACCCCAACAACTATAATGGTATTCCCCGAGCAGCCCCGTCAAGAAGTTGCTGGAGCTGTCAAGTCACCGGCACTACCACCACCTGCTTCTGTTCCAGCGCTACCCGCTCAAACGCCACAAACTACTTCTGTGTCTCCTACACCATCATCACCGCTCGCCGCGCCACCCAGACAAATGTCTTCGCAAGTAATTCAGATGGCTTCGACGTCGACAGAAGTCATCCCTGCATCTACATCACCTCCGCTTCCGGTGGCGGTACCATCAACTGTAACACTGCAGGAACTACCAGCCACAACACTTCCAACACCAACCAACCATGTTCACCTCTCTCGTCGAACATACCTCCCCCCATCAAAACGTCCTTCCTTTCTTTCTCGGCTGTTGTTCCCCTTTTCTCCTTCTCACCCCAATAGCAGTACTTCGTCACATTCGTCATCAATATTCCAGCCTCCTACATTCACCTCTACCAAACACCCTTTATCATCTACCAGCAGTACTGGTGGAGGAGGGTTGGGAAGGGATATAACAGGGATATTCGCCATTGACCCTCTACTTGTCTTACCAAAAGGCTTATTTCGAATGTTTAGTGACGATATGTTTCTCGGGTTATCATCTACTCCTACCCCTTCTTCTGAGTTGCTCGGTAGAGGTCGTGGTAGTGGGCTGAGTAAGAGTGGGGATTCAGACGTTGATACAGGAAGAGGGCTGAGATTGAAAAGGAGTCAATCCTTCGGTGGTCAAAACATACCAACTTCCGTTCTTAATCAGGGTGGTTTGGGTGCTTTAAATCGCCATTATCGTCATGGGAGAACTGACAGGCAAGGTGCGGCTGAGTTGATGGAAAGAGAAGAGAAGAAGAAGAACTTGAAGTTGGAAGTGGAGAACGGTGGAATGGATATCGACGTTTATATCATTCCCACTATACATGCCAACGTTACTGGGAGCAGGGGGAAGAGGACACAGGGAACGGAGCAGAGAAAGAGGACGACGATTGAGTTGATTTTGTTATCCGCTACTATCAATGGTCATGATAGAGGGCGTGGACGAAGAGGGCAGCAATTGTCCAAATTTGATTTGACTGCGAGGATTGTGAGCTTTCATGATGCCCTGATCACTCAACACACTGATCTTCGATTATTGTAGCACGCGGAAGGTCCAAGACAGCCTTTACATATCACGGCACGCACATATACTCCTCCTCATCTCTCTTCTCCCTTTGCAAATGAAATGGCTCTGACAGCTCCTTTGGACGTGCCGCTGCCGCCGCCTAATCCGAAAACTGTCGCCGACCAATCTTCTTTACCAGCTGTCCTTCAACTACCACCACCATCACCACCACCAACATTACCACCTCCACCAACATTACCACCTCCACCAACATTGCCACCTCCACCATCATTACCACCACCATCGCCACCATCACCACCACTCATGCCACCATCTCCTCCTCTGTCACCGCCTTCACACCCTTCCACATCACCTTTGCCTCTTTCCACAACTACTGCATCCCTACTAACGGTTCACTCCGATTATCCACCATCGCCTACATCTTCCTCATATACTACAAACACCATTCAAACGGCTCACACGGCCAGAACGACGAACACAAACTTCACAGCATCTACTCTTGCAACCACAGAAGTGACGAAAAATACAGACAGAGGCTTAAACAGGTCCGGGTCCACAGGCAGAAAGTTGCACAGGAAGCGACCTCTTCAGCGTCCGAAGAGGTCCTCTACGCTTACGCCATATTGTTATGCTACAGCCGAAGATGCTGTCGCCTCCATAACTGGCGGCGCGGAGGGTGAAAATGTGGATGGTGCAGGAGGGGGCATAGGAGGATGTATTGGCGCTGGAGGAGGGAGAGAAATTGTGAGAGGGCAAAGTGGAGATCTAGAAGAAACGAGCGCACCGCCTTATTATACTCGGACTCATCAGTCTCCTGAATTACCATTGGAGGCTACGAATCGTTTTCCGTCTGATGCTTACGATGCCGTTCATCCACCCGAGTCCGAACCTCCCATGGCGTCACCTAAGGAACCTTCAGTTCAAGTAGCTATCCCAATACCAGCATCAGAAAACGACAAGACCTCGAAGAAATCTAATTCTGAAAAGCATCAGCGAAAACCATCACTACAAGAATTAGACAACTCGGATCTTACATTATCCCTCCCAAGGACATTCCATGGTCCATTGAGCATACATGTTCAAGCCGGGAATTTGAATGAGCACATCGAATTGTCGGAGGCGTTACAGAAGGATTGTGTACTTGTTCGAGAGGGGGGATGTGCTAGAGGGTTGTTTGTTGGTGATTTTAGGAAAGAATTTGGTTTTGATTGGGGTGGCGGCGCAAGTACGGATGAAACTAGTGCGGATAATGCGGATGGTGAAGGCGAGAAAAATGTTGAGTGTGTTTGTGGTAAAAGAGAAATGGGGAAGACGGAAGTGAATGTGGGAGGAGGAGAGGAGAGGAGAGTGAAGAGAAGGCCTGCTGTTGAGTTTAGTACGACGGCGAAAGCGACGGCGAATGCTATCTTTCACTCCGACTCAGAAGAATCGAATCCAACTTACACTACTCCTCAGACGACGACACTTCATGCGCGCGCAAAGTCCGATTCAAGATCCAGCTCCCCAATCACCACCACTGCCAAGCATGTACGGTCACAATCAGCCTTACCGGTCCTAGCCTCAGCCCCCTCCTCCGACCGACCATATCGCCCAAGCTTCCTCGACGTCGATCCTGAATCCCTTGTTCATAAAACAAATAACGGTGGTAATAACGGTCAAGGACAGATAGGATGGAGAACGACAAAAGTGCAAAATATGAGTGGACGTGTAAGGGTACCAAGTGAACATCAATCAATCATCAAAGTGCCTCCGCGAAATGGTCAAGCGCAGACACCGGCATGGGTTTTACCGAAGAATGAATTACCTGGTACTGCCAAGAGGTCAACAATGCTTGAGGGTGGAGATGAGGATACGCAAGTGAGGAGACTGTTGCCTGAGGGAAAGGTTGGATACGAGAATGACGGCTTTCCGGCAAGGATGTATGACAATGGGGTGGATGGTAGCGACTTAGAAGATGATTTGAGTGGTGGTGGTGGTGGTGGTGAAGATATTCGAAAACGAAATGCTAATGCTCCTGTGGCTCCTGCAAGGATTGAAGGGGAGAATTGGAAATGCATATGTGGTGGTAGTAAAGTTGGTGCTCATTCTCCGAACGCTGGTATTCGAATGAAAAGCAGCACTGTTGATACCGGAAAAGGATCGGAGTGGATGGGTGACAGGATCGACATCTCGATTGGGAAAGGGAAGGTTAGGTTGTTGTATGACGACGAAAACGTTGATGTTTTCAGACCCATGGAACATCACAGCGCGGCTGGTGTTGTGAAGAAGGAGAAAAAGAGGTGGTGGAAGTTCGGGAAGGGGGATTGAAGGATTGGACATTTTTATATCTATTTCTCTTGTTTTGTTTTGGGACATTATCATACCAGACTTTGATTATTCAAGTATGCTTCATTAGCTGTAATGGATTGCTGTGCTATCCACTGGGCTGCTTTGATCACCTTTAGGGCTCCATAAACCACCTACTGATACCTCGACAGCTTTTCGAAAACTGACCTTGGAGAGCACGCGAGGTCAATGAACTACTTTTTTTTTTTGTTCAACAATTTATTACGCAGTATGCGTACACAGTCCGCAGTAGTCTACTGAGTACTAAGATAACAGAAAACAGAAAAGGAAAGAAATCGCAGTTCTAGGAGGGCATTAGGGCTAGCTTTGGCTTAGCATGGGAGCATGAGGGCGCCGGGGAGTGACCTTCGAATTATGACATTTTCTGATGAGTGATAGATGGGTTTTACCTTGCTGGATCAGGCTCTGTCACTAAAGAGTCAGAGCCTGAAAAGGTCCAGGCTAGGATAGTGGTATTGTATTGTCAGGAAAATAAGGTAAATTATATACCAGACTGAAATTAAAATCTGTGGCCAAACATGGTCCATTTTACAGGCTCAATCTTTCACTACTATTTAAATTATACTTTTCTAACTCTATAGTCATTGCTTCGAGATGAAATAAAGGACAACGTACATTGGCTGTAATGAATATTTGACAGGTACTTCAGGTCATCAACGTAATCTTCAGTCCGTAATGATCAGCCATTTGAGTGGAATATACAAAAGGGAGGTATTTTGTACAAAATGGTTCGGTCAAATATCAACTAGTGTTATTAGACAAATATTCTATTCGGTTGCGTGCTAACCAAAAAAATCTGATGAAGAGCCAGCTTCTAAATATCTTCTTGCATGGATCAGTACATTGAAGCTGTGATGAAATTTGATCCCAGTTGAAACTGGTGAGTCCGTTCCAGCATCTCGATTTTCACGATGGGGTGAGTAGTGAAAAAAAATGAAGGATTTGCCATTCAATTGACAGCTGGTCACAGACAGGTTCTGTGTACAGCTTAAAGCTGCAAAAAAAGCTATCAGCTCCATGTCAACCAGTGGACACTTGGTGGCGTAATGCTCATCACTGTTGTCTTCGAGAAGTAAGATGAATCACATCTTTGATATCCAGTGAAGCTTTCATTGCTTTTCTTACATCCTGAGATAGCACATTTTCAGGCTTCTCCTCTCACCCCTTGAAGCATTTGCCCAGACTCCTACCTTCGATTCAGATCATAAGACAGCCACTATGACATGAGGCACTTTGTTCTCTACTTCTCTGGGTTTCAGTAGCCAGACCGTTCCTAAGTTCGAGATCAATGAGGAGCCGTCTTGAAGTCCTATTCACAGTTGTTTTCCCCCTTTGGGTATGTCTCGTGACCTCGCGTCAACAGTGTCAGATCGTAGATTTATATTTGAATTAGTGGATTGATAATTCATGAAGAGTGACAAAAGAACGTATTTACTGAGCCTGGCTATCTGCCATTAGATTATTTCACAAGCTCAGCGTCTAAAGAGGACATTTGTCCCCTCTATTGGCTGTAATATTTTTCAGGAGAGGGTTCCTATGTCTCAGAATTGCAACTATCATCGGTGTCTCGACTTACACATTCCATACTGAGACCTTTCTGAATTTCCAACTTATCTCATAACTTCCACCCCCTCTTACCCTCTCTCTCTCTTGCCAAAGCATCCATGACAGAAAAAGACATTCAAGTTGGCGACAAGGGTATGTATCAGATTCGTGTACGGTCATAACAACTGTTCATTCATCTGTGTTCGGTCCAATCACTGCTGACTCTTCGATGACACCGACACCACGCATATATCATCATCATCCACTCTGTTTGTTCTGATTAGTCGAATGGAAATATGGCGCCGGTCATCCTCAAGGCACAGCGGCTGAAATCAAATACCACCCAGGCGAGAAAGTGCAAATTGAGTCTCGAAAGGGGAACACCATCACCAGGAATGCGGACGAAGATAATCCAGCTGTTCGAGTCGAGAGACAGGGTGATGGGAACAATCAGGATGTAGTAAAGCGGATGACTGAATTGACAAAAGTTGGCGAGGGAAAGGAGGAAGAGGGAGAGGAAAATGGGGCTGGTGTTAGTGAGAAGAGGGAAAGGGAGGCAATGGAGAAAGAGAACAAGACTGAGAAAGCCGGGGAAGGGGAACAAGCGGATGAGCCTCAGGACGAGAAAGCGATAGAGGACAGAGAACCCGAGACCAAGAGAGCTAAACTTGACGAAACAAGTGAAGTTAGGACAAAAGAAAAAAAGCCAGGACCGAAATCAACTCGAGGACGAGGACGTGGGACTGCTACTACCACTACGACTGGTACTCGACGAAGTGGCCGTCCCAAGAAAGAATCTCGGAAAACCTCTACAGGGGCGAACGGTAAAGACGATGAAGCTGTCATGTCGACTGTCCCAGATGCAGAGAAGGAGAAGGAACAAGGAAAAGAGTCCCAAGCTGGGCAAGAGCCTTCTGGACACACGCGGTCACAAGCCTCTACTCATAATTAGTTTAGTAACTACAACATAACAGCCTAGACATCATTACATAATACATCTGATCTGACAGTTTGATGCGAACAGAAGACGACCTCGCAATGGAAGTTGTAGCCGCTAGTTCAATGGACATAGAAGTCCAAACTCCTTTCATCCAACGCCCTCTTCGAGGATCGCGTATATCCAGCTTTTACCCCGTAAAATCTCTACCTGCTCTTTCTTCGCTCGACAGCGCTTTCCAACTTCAAGAATATATCTCGCTGTTGACTAGATTGGATGTCCATGACATTGAGACTATTACGACTCCTCCTGGCCCGCACAAGGAAGCGAAGGATATGGAAGGGGTTGCTAGCTCTGAAAAGGGAGAACAGGGAGGTATGGAAGGACTTGCTGGCTCAGAGAGTGAAAAAAGTGGTGAAGAGAAGGATATGAGTATAGATGAGGCCTGTTGGATTTACGAACAGCTTCGGTATGTGTATAAAATGTTTTACTGGGTGAGCTTTTGTCCATTTTTCTTTAATGTATAGACGACTAGCTCAGGACTTGACACATCCGTTAATTACGACTCTACAACAAGAGTGCTCGCGTACGACGTGTCCTGAAATGAAGGCTGGAGAATGGCTTTATCTCTGCGTTGCACATGGCACAGATGGTGCAATGGAAGTCAGTCACTTCACCAAATTCCATGATCATTTTTCGTTGTTGACCTGGCCGAAATAGCAATGCTGTGCAATAGATTATATTCTTCATACCCTCGACAGTGCGACAGCTCTCCTCAATTCTCCTCGTGCCTTCCCTTCTAGGTATTGTCGACACCACTCAAAAATGTGCTTACGAAACTGACAAATGCCCCCCGTCTACGAAATAATGACCTGAACAGACTGCAAATTCCAACATCATCCCATCGTCACTTTTCCTCTCTCGCTCGTCGACTAGGCCGTATCTTTGCACATGCCTATTTCCACCACCGTGAAGCCTTTGAACAAGCCGAAGCTGAATCCTCACTATACGCACGTTTTCTTTCCCTTTCTTCTAAATTTGACTTGGTGCCCGACGAATTTTTGGTTATTCCTGCTAATACTCCTATTAGAGATGGTGATGAAGATAGAAATGGTGAAAGTGGCGGGTTTGGATCGAGAGAAGTTAAACTTGGAACTTCTTATGATCCTAGAAGGAGCGTCAGTGGTGGTGGTAGCGGTGGAATGCAATATCAATTACAGAGACCGTTCCATGACGAGTTTCTGGCTGTACAGAAGATGAAAAGGTTACCACAACAATATCAACAATTTCCTCATCAACCACAATCCCCTCAACAGCAACAACAACAGCAACACGAGTCCCAGCAAATACAGAGACAACCGAAATTATCACCATTGGGTGGGGCAGAAAGTCCGAGAAAGACAGGACGCAATCGTACACATACGATGGTACTCAGTGAAGCTGCTCAGGTTGCCGATGAACTAGCCAAAGTTACTGCTGCTGCAAATGTCAGAGCTGAAAAAGAAGAGAGAGAGATCAAAGAAAAAGAAGCGAAGGCTAGAGAAGAATTGGAGTCTGAACAGCGACAAAGGGATGAAGCTGAATCAGAAGCTAAGCAGGAAATGGAGGAACCGACAAGTGATGAACCGAAAGATATTGATGAGGGTGTGACCGAGACCGCTGAGGAGAATGTGAGTGACGGTGAAAGATTCGACGAGAGCACGGGCAATGTCGTGATAGAGGAAGAATCAGCTGTCGAAGTTCTTCATGTTACACCGGAATCAGAGCCCACTGGGAAAGAACCAGAGCCTGAAGAAACTGATGCAAATCCCACGAAGGTTGGTGAAGAATCGGGAATGCAAGAAGTCGACATTGCTACTGCCTCTATCGCGACGGAGGCGTTGAACGTAGAGGATAGAGAAGGGTCATTTGAGGCTGATGTAGAAACAGAGGTTAAGGAGGACAGGAAGGAGGCGTCGTAGAGTCCCTTACTCTCTTGTCATATTCCGATACCAGACGTGCATGTGAATAATGATGCTAGTTACATATTTCCTCTAACACACTAAAAAAGGTCCATTTGATTTGCGATATCCGAGGGTTCACTCGGAGTATTATCAATGTCATGTAGATTGAAGAGCCCTTCTTGGGAAGCTTGGCGTGCACATTCTTCAGCATAGGCTTCAAGTTCTTCATCGTCCCAATCGACTGGTGAAGGGTCTGAATGTTGTCCTGACTTTTGTTTATTCTCTAAGAGGGAATGACAATAGCTGATTGCTAACCTGGAATTTCACGTTCCCACTCCTCGATGTCTTCCATATCTGGGTCAAATGAGGATCCTACTTCTTGTGCATACGAAAGTTGATATTGATGTTCGATTTTCCGATTCATCTGATCCATTATCCGACGGAAAAACTGGATGGCAGAGCCAGCGATTGGCCACACAGGATTGGAAAAAAGGATGAAGGAAACAGAACAAGTACCTCCTCCGACACGATATCATCATCGTTTTCCTCATCCTCTTCATCCATGTCCATATCCATGTCGAAACCATCACTGCTTCGATCACTATAGCCAGTATATCTCCTTTGTTTTACGGCACGCGCACGAGCTTTTTGTACGCGTTCGATACATTTGGCTTTCATTCTCTCGCGAAGCAGTTGTTTTTGAGGGTCTTCTAAATGAATTGAGTGAGGTCGTGTGTCTTGCCTTGATAGAAAATGGGGAGAGCTTGTGCCATTTGAAGGGGTGCTCCGTGTCCGGCGGCTGGATAGAGGAGAAGCTAAAGTACTACTATGAGAGCTCTGGGATTTGAATTGCAGACGCCGTCGTGCAAAAGATTGTGATTCATTGAGCGGTGAAGATTTGAGGGGTTGGAAAGGATAGCAAGGTGGTGAGGACATTTCTGGCGTAGTTCTGTTGAATGTTATGAGTCGCGTCCATGGCGTCACGGTCATGTGATAGGATCTGTTATATGTCATGAGAACATAAGAAGAGAGCGTTCTGCATTGACAAGTAAACAAGTGCTAAGATGTGGTGGGTTTTGACTGCATCTGAGCTACAGGGGTGGTCTGCTGAAGTTATTCCGAATGTTAAGGGTTCAAATGTCATGATCATGAAGAACACAAAATAATATCGACGTGGAAATGGGCATCTATTTTAAGGACTCCGAGTTCACACCCAAGCGATACCTACAAGCGATGATACCGATAGTGCCTATCCGCCGGCCTGTTATTGTCAGGCTTTTAGCTCTGGTCCTGATACTTGGTCTCTTTGGTCTCTTTCTACTCGACCTTGAACTTCCTCAGGAGTTCTATAAGCTGAAGAATGCTGTATTGGGCAGGCACAAATCCAGTTCCTCTGGTAAGTGTGGTCCTCAAGGATTGAAAATCTATCTGCTTCCCTGGGCATTCAAAGGCATCAACAATCCCCAAGCGCACTCAAGCTTCAACTCCAGAGTTCTGCTTGCATCCTCGTTTGAGACGACAATACCCCATAATGCAACTATTCACGGTTTCAATGTCGTTGACAATCTCGTCATGCACAACGGAACGTTTTATCTTGTCACGAATAACCGTAGTAGCTTTCCGGAAAAAGCAAACATAGCTCGCTCACCTAGCCCTCCTGGGACTTGGGGAGAGCGTGACCCACATGAAGATGTACGTACCTCTCTTCTTCTGAAAAACTTGACAATTGACTGATCTTTTTTCGTAGGACTTTCATTTTATTACCCCTGACGAACTTGTGCCTTTGCTGGGTGACTCGGCAATCCAGGTGCAAGGGTTCTCTTGGATCATGTATGACGTCTGGCAGTTCATGAAAGTGAGTGTGCATCCGCACTGTCATTTCAAGATATTCATACATACACACAAAGCATTATTATCATTGGTGGGGTGAAATCATCTTAGGAGGTTGGAGAGTCTATTCACTCGTAGGATTTGACTCTGACGGAAATTTTCACCCGGAGTGGTTACAATCACCGGATCGCTTTCTCATCCCCGTAAGATTACATCCATACATACACACACATACACGCATATTTGCCTTTGCAATGAAATGCCGTATACTGACTTTATTCCCAATTATACTCTAGATGGTGGTTGATGGGAAGTGGAGGGACGGACCTGGAATCATCGGAGCTCTTATGCGGGCAGCTTTTCCTCAGGCAGCAATTGAGGAGAGAGATCAATGGCGGGATTTGATTAAACTCAATTCTACTTTTGTTTTTGATCGAGCGTTGATCACAAATCGTCAAGCCGCCCACGCGCAGTAAGTATTTCTTTCTGCAAGAGAAAAGGTCCAAACACTTCTTGAATATGACAGTCGTTATGGAAGCCGGTGGTTCAAAATGATTGCAGGAACTCAGGAACTTCCGGCTGCCGAATCTAGTTTTGAATCCTTCTCCTCTCATGAAGGCTTCTGGTCTCCTATACGCAAGTCGCTAACACTCAACCTCCTCGGCTATTTACCCACATTCGCTTCTCTCACTGATCGAAGAGTCCTTTTCCCGCCTTCAGACAAATCTGAATTACCAGTCGTCACTTACGTCGATAGACAAAAGACTGGGCGGAGACTGGCCGAGGAGAGCCATAAGAGTTTGGTAGATGCCTTGCTGAAATTAAAGGAAGAGAAAGTGTGTGAAGTACAGATTGTCAGGATGGAGGATGTTTCGATTAGAGAGCAAATTAGATTGGCTGCCAGGAGTACAGTGAGTTTTGTCTCGGCATCTATTTCGACCTGTCTTCTCAAGTGATGCGCGTCGATTCCCAACGACCCCGGAGGTTGCTAGGCGTAGAGCTATCGGCTTAGCCTCTTCTCAGCCCAGACGCATATGGATAGGGAGAGCCTACGGCTAATTCCCGGACAACGGTTCGCTCTTCCATATTATGGCATATACAGAATCCAGGGGAATGAAAGAAAAAAGATGGATAGCTTATGGTCTGAGGGAAAGCGTTCGTAATAACCTCAAACTCGGTATTGCTGGTAACCTTTTGCCGTCAAAAGACCTTTGTTACTGTCGTTGATGATGAATGCGGTCATGACTCCTTTCATCAGATTGCCTTTTTTCTGGATGCGATCTTTTTTTTTCATTTCTCTTCTTCTTGGTTTTATACTCTTGATGATTCTCTCTCGGCTTGGCTTTCTTGGCTTTGTTTTTTCTTTTTCTTTTCTCTTAATCTGTTACGTTTTTAGATCATGATGGGTGTGCATGGTAATGGTTTAACGGTGAGTGATCTTTTCTCTTTTATCATGCCTTTTGGGGGACTCTATCTATGAATGCGATCAGTTATAGCCCCACTATATAGTCCGGATGACAATCTCTGAGAGTTGGGTCTGGACCATGGTTCTGCATTGCGCATTCGACTTGGGTTTCTTATCTTAAAAATATCGTCCCCATTTCATTCGTTTCCGGTACTTAAACGCAAAATCTAACCTCGAAAAATGATTCATCCACTTCAAATTAGCATCAGCTCTGGATGCCTCCATCGGCGCGATCTACTGTGATCGAGATCGTAATGCATGGAGGTATGGATGGGTTGTTCCCTTCTGGTTCAGAGGGTTAAGCGTGGGTCATACGTCAGGATATATTTTTGACTACGAGATGTTGGCCAGAAATATAGGGCATAAAGTGAGTAGTTTGTGTGATAAAGACCTATACTGATAGGTGGCTTACTCATGATTTTTTAAGCACTACATGGTATGGAATGATACATTTCTCACATATTCGAAGGGTACATATCACAAAGTACGTTGGCTTGCTTGCTTGATTCATCGGCTATACGGCTGTTTAAATCACCTCGTCTCTAGGGAGTCAACTATCCAGATGGTTTCCATGGCTGTAGGTTCATTTCTGTTGAGGGGCTGCCGTTCTTTTGTGATATGGTATGCTGAGGCTTACGGTTTCATACAGCAAACATCCATGTACATGGCCCAGCTGTTGCACGAAAGATTAAGGAGCGTCTGTTAGGCACTGAAGGTGATGATGCGCAGAAGCCAGAAGATTAATATGGTATCAGAGCTTTTGCCTATGTAACCAGTGCATGGGTGAATGAATCAAATTTGGTATCTCAAACAAGGGGAGAAGAAGTTAGTCAACAGAGGTGGTGGTTACGGTGACTTGATTATGAAGCGAGGATGCGTGTGTGTGTGTTTCGGAGGACGACGTCGGCTGTAGTTGAAGAGCTTTCAAGGCCAACACGGCAAAACTGGATGTGGGTTCTGTTTCTATAGATGATGATGATGAGGTTCCTGGCGTGGCATTGCTATTAACATTTGTGATGATCGATGTCCAAAGGTTGATCGAAATGCCCACCCTCCTCCCTCAGGTCCTGTCAGATGGGTATGTATGAATGTCATATTTCTTCTATCTAGGGGCACTTCACTCCGCTTGGCGGTTGTCTTAATTTGCGAATGTACGTCTTCCATTGAATTCCTCGTTGTCGGTTTTTTTTTTGAAATCCGCTCGGAGATTACTACAAGTAGGGTTCTTTGGGCTGGGTTTGGAGTATAAGCAACTGGGCTTCTCTCTGATAATGCACGCGCGTTGGTTATGCGCCGCAGATCGCAAGCCAAGCGCGGGCTCGAACAAGGAGGTTCCCTTTGACCGGTACGAGTGCAACGGACAGGGAGTCTCAAATGGCTGTCAGGCAAATGGACAGGTTTGTGCTTCTCATCTCGCGCAGGAGAAGCCGTCGTCTGCAGATCAGGCAAGTGGACGGGAGTTCTCTATTGGAACAGAGTTTTTATGGCATCTACACCTTAATTCTGAGTAGTGTTAAGGAAATCGGGCAGCCAGGAGGAAGAGCGCGTGCCAGTCGGGAAGCCCAAGTCCTCGGATAAGCAGGCCAGCTAAAAAGGCCGGACGGACGGATGGGCTTTCTGGTCCAAGGCTTCCTCATGATTTTCCCTTTCTATTTATCGCCTCACCAGCGTGCGTGGTTGGTATTTTTTTCCTTTTTTTCCACCTGCCTCGTGTTCTTGACTTTTCGTTCTGACCCGCTTTCCCAAGCATCTGGAAGCAGAAGCAACGCCAGACTCAGATTGACTCCCTTTCCTCTTCCTCTTTCGCCCCTCCTTCACCAGCAGAACACAAGATCCACGCTCTTTCTCTTTCACAGCTCGTTACTCAATGCAGGTCCGGTGTTATTTCCCCTTCGAAGATTGTCCTCGCCTACGCAAAGAAGGCTATCAGGGCACACCAGGCCACAAATTGTCTCTCGGATATTATGTTTACAGAGGCCCTTACAACGCCGCCCGTCGCAAACTGGGCCTCAGGTGTCGACTCAGAAAGCACTAACGAGACTATGGTGAGGGACCGCCCTCTTATGGGAGTACCCGTCAGCATCAAGGGTGTGTCATAGTCCGCTCTCGGACATGAAGGAAAAGCTTAATAGTAATGGCTAGAAACTATTGATGTTGCTGGGCACGACTCAACCATTGGTTATTCTCGCTACGTCGACAAACCTGCAAAGGAATCTTCCGCGATCGTCCGCCTCCTTCAGGACGCCGGTGCTCTAGTCCATCTCAAGACGAGCGTCCCTACTGGGCTTCTAGCGATCGAAACGTCATCAGCTGTTTTCGGCCGAACGACAAATCCATATAATCCAGGTCATAGTGCCGGAGCGTCGACGGGAGGTGGAGCCGCGCTTCTCGCTTGTGGCGGAAGCAAGATCGAAGTTGGTACCGATTTAGCTGGGAGCGTTCGTATTCCCGCACACTTTTGTGGCGTGTGGAGCTTGAAGGGGAGTGCTGGAAGGTTTCCAATATGGGGAAACCGATCTCCTATGATGGGTTTGGAATCCTTGCCAATCCTAGCTGCACCCATGGCAAACTCGTTGGATGATCTTTGCGAGTTCTGGAAGCGGGTCTTGGACATGAGGCCCTGGCAGTATGATCACACAGTAATGCCTTTGCTACATGCTGATTTGATATCCGGCGTTCATATTATTTATGCAGTGTGTTCCTCTCCCATGGCAGCCTGTTAATCTACAAGAAGAGGGCAGACGATTGAAGTGGGGTGTCATCTGGGATGATGGTACCTGTCCATCCCTTTTACAAAAAAAAGTTCATCTGATGAATTTGACTTCTCAGAAACTATCCCGCCAACTCCCGCCTGTCGCCGCGCATTATCAACTGTTATCAGTGCTCTCAAGAAGCAAGGTCATGAGATAGTCGATTTGTGAGTGGCAGATGTAGTAAGCACTGAAAGCCAATCATTTCGACTGACCTTCTTCAAGCAAACCTCCTTCGATTATGGAAGGTCTCAAGATTGGATATCAACTTCTCTTCTCTGATGGAGGTAAGTGAATAATTACATTCTGTTCATTGCCTCACGTTCCCAAATTACATACAATCTTACAGGAGAACAAACTCGAACGCCACTCCTCTGGACTGAAAGAACCTCTCCGCCAACCCACCATGTCCTTACTCTTCTCAGACTACCTAAATTTATCAAGTCAATTCTTTCGCGTATACTTGGTTCTCGCGTCCTTTCCTTCATCTTTGGTTTTGGATCCCAGCCTGATCCGCTTTCAGCCGAACTGTATTCGATCCTTCATACGAAGACTGTAATGGAGGAACGTCAGCTTGTTCATCAGAGGGACTTGTACAGAGCAAAGTGGCATCGACAGCTGATTGAGGAAGGCATCGATTTTATCTTAACAGTACCTTACGCCTTACCTGCTTTGGAAAATGGGGGCAGTGAAAGGGCAACCCTCATGAGTGCTGGCTATACCTTCATTTTCAGTCTAGTACGTCATTTCTCGTTTTCATCCACTTTTTGGCAATGATATATTAATTGAAATGATTCCCAACTGACGCTGTTATACACACCAGCTTGACTATCCTGCTGGTGTTATTCCCACGACGACAGTTTGTTCCACTCTCGATGCTCTACCACCTAATTTCTACACCTCACCCACTTACAATCAGTTTAATGCCATAGCCAAGGGTGCATATCTTGAATATAATGCGAAGAAGATGCACGGTCTTCCGCTCGGGGTGCAAATTGTCGGGAAAAGGATGGAAGAAGAGAAGGTTCTTGCAGGTATGAAGGTGGTTGAACAGGCTTTGAAGGAGTCAGGTACCATCTTCGATGCGAAGCTCCCATTTTGATTCATCATCATTATCGTCGTCGTCGTCAGCGTCGTTTCTCTCTTCTCTCTCTCTCACCTTCACCTTCACCTTCTCTCCCTCTCTCTGTTCCTATAAATAATCGTTATCGTCACAGTCTTTCGTATGTGTTTTCCTTGGAAGGGGTCGAGGAAGCCTTTATTTGACCTCATCCTCAAGGTGGTATTTGAACTCAAAACCACAACTTCCACTCTTTCCTCTTTACTTGTGCTTTTATGTACCTCCGACACACACACTCTCTCTCTCCATATGCGCTCCCTTCCCTTCTTTAAACAGTTTCGTCCTCTTTGATTTCCTAGTTTAATCCAAGTTCAGATGCACTCGCGTCCTCCAACTTTCACTCCTTTGGCTTCTGTACATCTATGTATAGATATACGTGCACCTCGGTCTTTTTTTCTTTGTTTGACTCGACTCCTATTCTCCAAGAATTTTCCCTGTCTCTACTGTATCCTTTCTCTCTCTCTCTTCTTTCCCCTTGACTCAGTCGCGTATCCATATAACGTCTTGTTCAATTTGGACACTGTTGGTGTTTTTTCTCCCTGTCGTAATCTATACCAAATCTAACACCCGGAATTGTTCTTACCATCTTTGCACCCCGACTGAAGCTTGCACACACTCCGGTGTCCAATCAATACTAACTTGCATAAACTATATACTACACTGAGATGGCATAAGAACCACTGATGTTCGTATGAGACCTTATTCGATCTAAATGACACAAAAAGAAAAAAACAAACAAATGATACAGGCAAAGTTAGAATATCAAAACTCTATACGAGACTGGAAATGGGAGAAAAAAAATCAGGCATCGTCGACGACATTGACCATATATCATGATGTCGAACTCACTCTAATTATGGTGAGGCGAGATCACAAATAGAGGCAACCGTCCTCTGGCCTTCAAGCCATCTCTCCTTGTTGAGAACAGCGTCCATAACCCTTATACCCCGTCCTCGTCCTTGATTGTCACCCCCGCAACTGCCACCGCCATGACCTGCACTACTGACATCATTCCGATTGACACTTAGCCAGGCTTCGAGCCGCATTCCGAGTTCCCCACCATGACCCCCACATATGTCACCTGTCGTCATGAGCATTTGTTCCTTCTTCTGTTCTTCTACGAGCGGCAATTTCGATGAAACCTTTCCACCACCGAGTGATATAGAACTGCGCAGGGACTGTGATGAACTAGAGTCCGAGATTCGACGACAGCATTCCTCGTCGATTCTTCGATTCTCACTACTATGACCACCCATCGTGTTGATCGAAATGTCACCACTGAGAAGGATCGGCGAACCTGGACTGGAATCACAACCGCCTGCATGAGCGACAGACGGGGAACGGGGATCAATTTTGAACCACTCGTCCTCCAGAGCCTCTGGCCCAAGTATACTTTCAACTAAACCTTCCTCCCAGCCATCCCACTCTGCACAGCGGTGGGCCATTCTTAGCTTCACACCCTTAGACTCGTAGCGTAGCCACTCGCGACACAAAGATTCAACTGAGGTATGAGTAGAACCTGGAGGAAGCTTAACACTAGGATCGCGGGGTAGTTCAGCCACACCCTGACGGAAGAGTTTCGAGACGAAAGGCGAAGATTGGACAAACGCCGGAAGATGAGCACAATGCCAAAGTGGTCGAGTCGTAGTTGATTCCCAATCGATGACACACGTCTGAAAATTTCGGTAATCAACTTAAGTCAAAGGAATATCGATAGATGCTTACAAGAAAGACGTACAATTTTGGTATGATCGACCTCATCGACGAAAATATTCTCAAGGCTCAAATCATGGCAGTCCAAACCAAATCTCTCAAATTGAACTCCATCACCATCTCCCTCAACGAATTTGATCAAACGCTCCATTAAGCTCATCCACCTCTTCATCTCCTTCCTGACATTCTTTTCTCTTTGTGCCATGTGAGTGAATAGGAACGTGCTTCTCTGCATTCGCCTATGATCTCGATACATAGCATCACCAGGACCTTCTCCTTCTTCTTCACTTTCTTCAAGATTATACTCATCACTATCGTCAGACTCATCCCCAGGTACTGCTCTCAATCGGTGGTGCCAGGAGGACATGATCTCATGAGGATCAAGATGAAGGCGATGTGGAGCGGAGCGTCCCTCGTTCTCGTTGATAACGCCCTCAATTTCGCGATCAGCACAAGAACTGAGATAACTATGAGCAGTTGACCACGGGCCACGGTCAATCTCATTGGGATGGGCAAGATGACCTCTATTGGAACCAAAGAATGGCCAGGAAATTATGGGGCCGACATGGAATTTTGTTCCAGCCTGAGTATTCGAGGAAGTAGGCGTAATCGCGAGAGAGGCTGCCGGTGGTCTCGGAGTTAATACTGCAGAGACCGTGGACGTGAGTTGCATGGCTGAGAACATGTCTGTAGGATTGTGTAAATGAGCCTTGGGCGTCGGTATACCCGATGATAGAGCACTTTGTGGAGATGGGCCGAAATAAAGGGAGCCAATCTGAGAAAATCGATGCGCAAAAAGGGGGATGGTTATACGAGCTGTGTTCTTTACGAGTTTTGCAAGCTCATTGTATGATAAAGTATGGAAGACTTTTGCGAGCGGAATCCCGGGCGCCTGAAAGGAAAATGTCACATTACGTTGAGCGAAGAACATGAAAACCAGATCAAATGACACTTTATCTGCAAAGAACATGTTCGAGCGAAATCGATATCACGTACCTTCGACATCAGAATAAACTCTCCTCCCAGGCGATTATAGGGGTTGGAATCATAATGATAAACTGTAGGAACAGGGACATTCGTTTTCTCCCGGAGATATTGCATCGTAGCGACCTCAGACTGTACCTTGAGCCTCGGCATATACCGACGAGCAACACGAGCAACGAGTTCCTCATGGTTCACTAGAATGATAAGGTAGGCCTGCGAGTAGTTTTACAGAGTTGACATGTGAAATGGATCGCGATACAATTCAATTACCTTGTGAAAAGTCCCTGGCAGATGAGATAAGAATAGGAACTTTAGTACCTGGATCGGTAATTGTGAATTTGGAACTCAGGTCGAGACATACCAGCAGAGAGAAACTTGATGCGTCCTACTTCCGAACCCATCTTCTCGTGAACAACATCTTTCAGCACCCTCCGATCGACTTCAAATGGTGCAGCACCTCTTAAGGTTGCATCAACCTTTCGCTCTCGTTTTCGGTCTTCATGTTCGATGTCCCAATCCCAAACCAAGGACGGTCTCATCGACTCCTGGAAAGCACGTCTATTGGGATGTGACTCACGATGATGGAGAGTATTGCTGCCATGACGAAGCATCACGAAAGTGTTTGTTGTAGCTGTTAATTGAGGCGCCGAGCCCAGCTTATCACTTGTAGGCTGGTCTGAGTTCAAGGTGGGATTCAGAGATTGACGTATCCGCGGTTCCACTGGACTTTTTGAAAGGGAAACAAAAGCACAGGGGAAGGGATAGTGGGTGGCAATCGGTTGGTGAGAAGAACCAAGAACAGACTTGACTCCGTCCATATTAATTTATTTGTCTATATTTGTTTCTCCTATCCAGGTTTCTGAGTGTAGTAGTTTTCGAAATACTGATTGGCCTAGCGGCGGAGGTATCTGTGGCCAAGTAGCAAGTCCCAAACTATATACCCTTGCATGAGAAAACTTGGCATGTCCAACTGGAGACCTAAAACCCGGACAGAATCATGCGCGAAGCTTGTTCAGAAACCCGAAATAGTAGGTGACATCAATACCTCGGTCAAAGAATGATATATGATCATCTAAGAACAAAGATTCTGATCAAAACTACACACCCGCCGTGGTTCGCCAAGGGAATACACTATCCTAATCTGGAGCAAAATTTCCGATGTCAATAAACACCTCCTGGTCTGAATTGTTCGCTACTAAACTTTGACAAGAATCTGCTACCAAGCCCAATTGCCAAGAAACACAAATAATATCATCAGTGATTTGATCGGCATCTGATAGCTGATCACTGGCCTATCTAATTATGGCACGAACGTTGACTGATAAGTAAGCGACCCGCAGGACCGTGTTTTGCTCGACTACACCAAAATGACAATTCAGCATGTAAGCTACTATCCAAGAAAATTCCAAATAAGGTGGTTGATAGTGGGCTGCCTGTGGTGCTATCATCGACACCTTATCGTCGCTTGGCACGCTAGAACTCAGTGAAGTCACTAAGCTTACGGAATTTATGCTGCCCACGTGTCATGAGAAAATCGGCTTCAATGATCTGGTAACCTGAATGCCGGAAATTAGGAAAACTTGTTCCCTACCTCACGAGATTTCCCTTGTGGAAACCCAAGAGCGAATTCCGAAGCATTGTATGGTCATAGAACAAGATATTATTTACTACTATCCCTGACAGGTATCATCTAGAACTTGCCAAGCCCACGCCCAGCCCGTGAACCGAGTTCCGATCTATTTGTCCAGGCTTACAAGTTCGGATAACATAGTGCCGAAGACATCGTCTGTGGCCTCTAGCTGAGCCCGGTCTTTGCTGGGGGCACATTGCTTATCGCATCTCGGACTTTCCCATGGCGTTCATGCTGAGTTCAACTTACGATGGCATGGATGCGATCAGCCCCATCAAAGTTATTCCCCTTCCTGTCAGTCTCTTAGACATTGACACTCTGTCTCTATTGTCACAACCCGTGGTATAAAATCAGTGGTTGGAAGCTGTTAAGACTATGGAAGATAGGATAATGTATTATCAGACTTGGACTGCTGAGTGTCAACTACAATGTATGATGATCCAAAAATGTAAGTATGACACAAGGCAGATTGGACACTCTGAGCACACAAAGTACGGCTCAAATGATTAACTGCAAGTGACAAATGATCCAATCACAATGCAGTTGGATGAGCAGGCAATGATGACAAGTGTGATGCGATTGATCCGGCCATATTGTGGATGGTTGGACGATAGACGATCGGACAACGGACAACGTGGAAAGGAACTGGAACGGCTACATCGAACAGCCCTTGTGGTCGAGTGGAGGTACATTTGTCTCTGATATAAACCTGTCATGCGCACAATTGCCTGGTAGACAGCCTTCAAAATAGAGCAGTCCTGTCTCCAACGCTCCATACCAATAACAATAATTTATAGGGCATGCCTGGGCTGCTCGTGCTAACAAGGTTAGGACCATGCACAAGAAAGTGGTTTCTGTTCTTGACACAACCAGCCTTATTTTGATAATCAATCAATCCACCGTCTTCGCCTCACCCATGCGTTTCTCCAACACCTCAACCCACTTTCTGGGAAACCAACCTTCTCTCCCCTCTCTCGTTCTTCCTTTCCACCACTCTGCCTCGCCTGCATCTCCACTCGCTCCATCAGCATCAAGAGCAATCCTCGGATCCACTTCCATTCCACTTCTGGGATCCAATTTCGCCACAATAGCAACAATCTCATTTTGTTTAAGCGATACTTCGTTTTGATTCGAGGCCTGGAATGGGTAAAGTGCGCGTGCAAATTGGAGTTGAGACGGATCGAGAGGCGGGAGGGACGGTAGGTTTTGATTTTTCGAATAATGAGGATGGTGAGATGCGAGGACCCTGATCAGTTTGTGCATTGCATATGGAATTCCAAAGATGGCGAGGAGGAAAATAATGAGTGGTTTTTTACTTGGTTTTGGTGTTCCAGATGTATTAGGAGCATGATGCGGTAGAACACTTTGACCATTCACGAAATCCCTAAATTCACCACCCATCCCACCAGCTGAATGCCGTCCACTGACAACGTCCTTCAACCACCTAATCAACCCAAACAACCCGAGTACACTCCCGATTGCATTCCTCAAATTACTAAACTGCTCGACAACTCCCACCATCGCAAAGAAACTCGAATGAGTAGCCATAAACGTACTCTCTAGCATTTGGGCTACACCACTAAACGTCTGAACGATGGAGTGAAGAAGTGTGAAAGTTGCGTGAGTTGTGGATTCAAGTTGTTGGGTAAGACTGAGGTTAGGAATAGGGTTCCCGTGAGCGTCAAACTGGGGTTGAGCACCGCCGAAGGGGAGTTGACCGGGTACCATACCACCATACCCGCCGTAGCCCATACCGCCGTAACCCATACCGTATGATCCAATACCACCATAGGAACCGAAAGAATTATATCCACCCATTCCACCATAACCACCATAACCACCATAACCAGTGCCGTATGATCCGAGTCCGAATCTGTTGTACGGCGACGAGTAGGGTGCTGTTGTAGATGCAAGCGGTGCGGTTGAGGAGAGGGCCAAAGGACGGTCTGGGAGAACTGGCGGTGTCAAATCAGACGTCGTCGACTCTGCTGTCGTCGAGGAGGATATGGACGGGGCGGCTGTTCCAGTGCGCTCCCATGGTTTTGGAGGAGAAACCATCGTCGTTGTTGGGTGAGAGTATTATGTCACACATCAACGTCACAGTCATTGACACAGAACCCCAAACAAAACCTGACTAAATCAATCTCACAAGCTTTGGCCTCAACTCACCAAGCAAACTAGTGCTAAGGTGCGGAGGGCCTAATGTCAGGACTGTGTCTACAGGAGGCATATGGTAAGGTGTGGGCAAAGCTTGATAGTAGATAGGTGGGTAGCGGTACGTATGAAGGAGCATGGCAGTGCAGTGATGACTAATGAAAAGAAAAGAAAAGAAAAACGGCACGAAAGTATCAGTAAGTATCAGTGTCCAGGTCTCCCATCTAATCAGACAGGTCCTTCCCCCATGCCAGCGATAGCGCTGTATTCCTACGGTCACTTCTTCCCCATGACATATCTCTTCCCAGTCCTGCGAGCTCCCCAAGCTCTAGTTAGAAGTTGGCACTAAAAGTAGATGTGTCATAGGTAGAAACAACTGGATGTTGTTGGTGGTGGAACAACATAGTTTGAGGCTGCAGATGGCAGGGACCACATGGTTCGAATTCAAGGAGTGCCTGACGTGCGCTATCCATCCCTTATTGTTGACACAATTTATCACACTTGACCAACATGTAATTAAAAAGAAACCGATATATTTTTGGTTGGGAAAATCGGTCAATAATCTACAAACATTGATAATAGTATTCATTTAGTTGTTGGCATGATGTTCCAGATGCACAGGTCGTCGGGCCATTCCAACCAATTCCGCCACTGTAACGAAGAGTTAGATATCCGATCACAAGTGATAAGTTTCCAACTCACCATTGTCCGTATTTGGTTTGAGTGGCCCCAGGTGCTGAAGTAGTCCCAGAGGGAACAGAAGAGGAGGTCGTGGCGGAAGGATTATTAGAATAGGTGGAATTGATATCGCCGAACCGAATGTTAGAATAAACGACCGAAGCGTTAGGGCTGTTGCTCTCAACATCTGTGGGCGAGCCTGAAGTTGTAGCGCAGGTACCCCGAGCGATGCCTGGTTTGCTGGCATCAGCATCGGTGGGGTAGTCTGAATCAAGCCAAAGCATATTGACGGCATGATCATCCCAGACGGACAGGACGAGGACCATACCGCGCTTCATTGCGCCGCTCATACCGCTCATACCACCCTTGTTCTGGAACGAAGTGGTATCTCCAAAGGCAGACTTTTGCGCATCACAAAAGTCTTCAGTAACAGAGTCGTAGGCATCCATGCCTGAGACGTTGACTTTGGAATTCTGAATGACCTTGCCATCCTGAACGTAAATGCGGCGGATCTCCTGGAGAGTGCCAGAGGAGGAGCCATTATCAGTAATGAATTGAGTCACGACAGTGAACTTGCGTGTCGTGTCAACAGTCATTCCAGGACCATAGAAGGACTTGTCGCCCATGCGGAATGAATTGAAGTCACAACCGTCGGGATCGCAAACGGTGTCATAACGACCTTCAGTACCACATGCGGTTCCAGAGCAACGGGTGAGACCTGTGCTCTGGCAGGGGTGTGGAGTATAGGCGGCAGATATGGAGTTGGCCTCCCAAACATCCATCTCGTTACAGCAGGCACCATAATTGCCAGTTCCAGCATTCACATCGTTGGAAGAGGGTTGCCAGCCCTCGGAATTTGCCTGTATATCCAAAATTCGTGATTATCAAACAACTCGCAGTCAAATGAAACGATACTTACCACACCAGCAATGAACTTGATGTCTCGAGGGCACTGAGAATCACAATAGCCAGTGCCGTATTTCGCACCTGCTTTGTTGGTTGGATACTGGGCCATACCACCATCAGCATCCATTTCTGAAAAGTACAAGGCACCGTTGAGACCGCAAGGAAGGTTGGAAACGTCAACGTCGAAAGTGAACTCTTGGTTTAGGACATTGAACATCTGGTAATGGGTGTCGTCTTGCATGAGATAGACACGGGAGCCAATATTCTTCTGTTGGCCATTGGTGACAAATTTTAGCGTAAGGGCGTTCCCGCTTGTGGTGATACCATAAGTGCCGGAGTAATCAGCACCATCGAGGGCGCAGTTCTGGGCGCAAGTCTCGCCATCTGGGCAAAGGGTGGAGTCCCAGGTATTACCAGTGTAACAGTTGGTGAAACCGGTGGTGGTATGGAGCCAACGCCAGTTGGCATCGAGAACAATCTTTCCCCCAGAGACAGTCGTGCAGCCACCCGACGTGGTACACTTTTGCCAAGGAAGGGAGGGATGAGTTTCGGCGGTGTTGGTACCGACTTGTTGGCCAAACGCAACGGCGGCAAATGAGAGGGCAAGAAGGGCAAGCTTGGGGAACATTTTGGTTCGCTGTGTAACGATAAGAATGCAAGTAGAGCAAACACAAACTTGAGTTTTATACTCCGGAGGTGAGGCGCAGTATGCGGAGAAATGCCGGATTAGAGGGAAGATAAATCAAATCATTGCTATGGGCGTGGGCGAGTGTACTGCACAGGGGCAGCTCAACGCTGTGGAAAGTTATCGGGATGAGGTGTCCAATTTTTGGTTGCAAAGTAAGGGCACAGGCAGGTGACCAAATGAATATCGGAGATATGCGAGATGTAAGATGATCTTTTGGTCAGGTGGCAGTACAATGCGGAAAGGTGGACCAATGATGATAGGAACGAAGCAGACACACCCCCACTGTGGGATTTGCCGAGTCAGATCGTTGCTACCTACAGGGGGAATTTACATTCAATCATGGCTTGTGAATCGTGAAACCATAAGACATGTACAGTGAGTGACCTATAACCAAGCAAGAGAGAGACGAAGATCCCAATATCGTTTTCCGCGAGCCAAGACTGATTGAATCCAGAAACGGGGATTCTGCGTATTGTTGACATCGTTTGCGTCATGCACTGAAGTTCACTGTTTGGCTCTTGATCAAATCCATTGAGCAAAAACCTCGGAACTATAAGCTCGGAAAAATACTGTCAAACTCTGGTACCGCGAGCGCATAGCAGTTGTGTGGTTTCGAAATCCGGCCGAATAGGTACAAATGACAGACTTTCTTAGGAGCCATATGGACTTTGAAGCTAGAACCTGAGAAAAAATAAATGTGATGTGATGTGCACGTCTGTGGGTGGAGACAAGCAGCGGAATATGAAAATATTTTCCAACAAAACTCCTGCACGGCGCCGACTTTATCGCTCACTTGGTTGTCACAGTTGTCTTCTTTATGTGATTGGGCAGCTGAAGACGATTACATAAAACCAATTGCAACCAAACAAAGCTTTGCATCAGAGCTGCACCAGAGCTCACAAACAGAATAGATGATCAAGAGGACGAGTAGAAATCGTACATATTCCAACCAGCTCTTGGTACGAGAGTACTTTACAAGCAGAAGAATCTCATCCAGGACCTCCTCGTCAAGTTTCTTTCAGTTAACTTCAGAGAGCCAAGTGATATATCTCTCGTTTCGGCGATCGTCGAATCATCGTCCTTGTTCTTGTCAGCAGAAACGTCGCTAGGAGCAAGGTCTGGTGCAATGGCAAGGACAGCATACTCCGAGAGAGACAGCTGAGCTGCATCATTAGTAGCCAGATTCTCAATCTGGCCAGATATAGATGAGATAGGTAATGATCGGACAGCGTCGGACTTGCCTCCATAATTGGATTCAAGACGTCTGAACCACCTACAGAGACTGCAGGTGGATAAACCCCGGTTTGATTATTGTTGATGAAATTCCATGCAGCCTGTTCCAGTGCTGGTTGATTTAGCCGTTGCCCAGCGTATGCTTGCAGTTTTGCATAGTACTAACACAGATCCGAAGTGTCAAATCATCGGATGAATACCATCGAATTCAGTACTCCCTACCTGCTGGAACCCACCACTTGAGAAAATTTTACCGTATCTTGCTATTTTGCTAGGATTGTCCATAAAAAATTCCAAACCTTGCCGGAGAAACTAGAAAAACACTTACTCCGCATCCGAGGCGTTGAATAGACGACAGAAGTCAAGCCATGCAGCATCAAATTCTGGCACGGCATCTCGTATCACAGATATGTCCATTGCTTCCATCAAAAATTCGCCGCCCCCGAAAATCATCATGAGATGGTACCTTGGGAACATGATTGAACCATAATTGAGAATAGCTTGGTAGAGGACTCACGAACTCTCACCCTCTCCACCCTCGTCAACCATATGTGATGTATCTGCGTTCCAACCTACCGCAGCTCCGTTTCCGGTGAAAAGGCCGAATTTGAAATTACCGATATCTCGCTAATGTTGAGGTCAACATGATAAAGTCAACAAAGCTTCCAATACCCACCATGCCGATGATGATCTTGTCCATCCATTTGTCGTCCATCTATTCGAGGTCAATTATTTGTGTCTTAGTTAATCGACTACATTTATTACACTCACGGTTCTTTCCCATTTCGTGAACCAGTTGCCAGCCACAGTAGTCCAATCAGGTCCAATTCTCAGCCGGCCAGGTCCTTCTGGGGGCGGTGGAGGGAGTACTTTTCGGAGGGGATCCCACGTCATGATTGTTTGTCCAGCTTGGAGTGCGAAATCCATGATATCTCCCATCAGCTCGTCAGCTACATAGGGTATCAGACTCAGTTGTTTAATTCAAAAAAGCTAGTACTGACTTGTGAGATAATAAAATGGCCTCCTCAGCCAAGCACCAGCAACTCGGGCTTCTTTAGCACCATCTCCCCAATGACTAACATTATGTCTACTACCAAGTCCGGCGAAAGGTCCAATATGATGCGTATCTGTCTCAGAGAGGTGACGAGTCAGAGAATATGCGATGCGGAAAATGTCTGCTCGGCCTGTACGGAAGAACGAGAGCCAAAGCCAGAGGTCTGTACCTGATGTAAAGGTCAGTCCAATGCAGGAAGATAAGACAGTAAAACCCCAGAACACGTACCCAGCTCTCCGTTGTCCCAGGCAAAACCCCCAACGTCGTATCGCCAATCGTGCCTTGTCTGATCATACGTATGCATGACATCACCATAGTTCCAAAAACCGTAGAATTGCCTCTGATCAATTTCCTGATACTGAAATCAGACCCTGAATGGCAGGCCAAAATTAAACAGAAAGTGTACTTTAACGTAGAAATCTAAAAGGGCACTCTTCTGTTGCTCGATTGCTACAGTCCCACTTCGTGTGGTATCTGGAACGTTCCAACGACCACCGAAAAGCCTCCTTGAAACATAGAATTCTGGCGTTGAGACAAGCTGAGGAGGTCGTGTCTGTTGATAATGTTAGAGATAGACGCTACTAATGCTTATATTCATACATGAACATCGGCAAGTTTAGATAGATCAGAGCGGCTTGGGGTTGCAGGGAATAATTGAAGAGTGATCTCATAAGATCGTCCAATACCGATAGGCGTAGGATCTGGATCACCAACATCTTCATATGATAGATCAAGCTGATGGGAATTAGATCTCCTTCAGGTGAGAGGGTCCAAACCTACTCCGTGAGGCACTGTATCATAGTGTCGCATATCCATAGCAGGAGCTCGAGGGCTCCAAGCCCATATCGTTACATTTGCGGTATCACTTCCAGCACCACGAATATCCAAGCTCCTAGGAGCACCTTGCCAGAAATCTGGAAGTAATTCTGAGAAGAATATCAGAGAATCACATCAAGAATGATGTACCTCGCATCCCAAATACCACACCACCACTTGTAGCACCTCCGATATATCCCAATCCAGCGGCCCTCGTTCCATGACCTGCATGATCAACCCAGTTGGCTTTGGTACTCGCGTTAGTACGCTTGCTGATGGAGAAATAGGATGGCGTCAATTGTTCAAGTGAAAAGTCTGACCAGACCTGGGAGGATGTAAGATGCCATCACTTCACCTGATAAACGTACCGCTAATTGATCTAGTTCTGACGTAACTGAGGAAGGCCAGGTGTCAAGAGGCGGGGTTGGTGTCCCATTGAATTGAGCGTTGAGGACTGGTGCAGTGGCGTCACGGCGAAGTCCTGAAACGACACGGACAGCTTCTCCCCATACACCTATTGGTAAAAGTAAAATAGTCAGATAAATGTGCGAAATACTCGATTCAGACCTGCTGTAGCGGTATCGGTTCCATCTGCAGGAGAAGCTGATGCATTCGGGAAAGGGGAAGAAAGGAATCGAATGTGCCGATCATGAAGTTGATCAGACATTGGTGTTGAAAAGCTCATGCCAAGTCCTTTGACAAAATCTACTGTTTGATCGCCATCGAATATGAAGAAATGCACCATGCGAAGTGACGTGGAACCAGCGGAAATATAGAAACGGACAGTGAAAGGCAGAAAGTCTGGGTGTTCTCCATCTGAAGTCGCAGTATATTTTCCGGTGACCTAAGACATTCGTCGGAACATTATCAAAATACTGTCAGAGTCCGGAAATAAATCCGACCTTGATCACAGCGCGAACAGGCCCGTTCTGTTCTACTTGAATAGAATCTGTCCTTCCAACCATCATTTGTACCTGTGGCAACTGCGTAATGCCATTCTGAACAAGTGTGAGGTCGGGATCGGGGACACTTTGTACATGTAAAACAAGAGTGCCATTTTGAGCTAAGATTTTCTCGTTCAGAGTGATCGAGGGAACGAGTATCTTCGAACCAGGTGCATTAAAGCGAGCTTAGACCAAAATTAGATCAGCAAAGTGTTTCGAATGCAACGAGCTGCACACCAGAGAAAACTCCTGTTGTAACTGTCACTGATTTCCCGTTTCGCGAGACGGAGACAGGTTCAACAGGTTCAGCAGGAGTGCCAGGAAGAACTGTGAATTTTTGTAACCCAGTGCCAGCGTTGGCTGAAAGGGCATGACCTGACCACTTCAAGCTTCCATTGGGCCAGCTGTGCAACATAAATATCCCGAAGGATAAGATGCAAAGTCACCCACTATGCAAGAGGCCACGTCTGAATTGGAATACTGGCGGAAGAATCTGAGGCTTGAACCTTGAGGGCTGTTGTGCGGTCAATTTGTCCCTCATTCCAAGGAATACCGAAACTTGTCCCTGAAGGGGTGAAAGGCGGAGGAGAACCGTCAAGCCAGTATATCTCAGCTTTAGGCGTAGACATGATCAGATTCCATGGAATTAAGGTCATCCTATTCCTTTTTATTCATTGCAGATCATGTGTTCAACTATGAACCAACGATGACAAGGTGCGCTCTGAATGTGAACCGGCCCGATGAAAGGCATCCATTTTTCACAAGATGGGACAAAGAAGGAGAAGAAGACGTAGATGGGTAAATGTTATTACAGTAACGCCAGAAGGAGGAAGACAATTATCTGTCAAGTGATCCGGCAAGGTTTTTTGCCTGACACGTCACATTTAAAGCGGTGTCCATTCAGATTGGAACGTTGATGAAACTCGAACTCCAGTCATCTGACCATTGTGTGATTGTCTTTTCAAAGCCTTCGTTACGTTTCATGGCTATTTGCCGGAGACAAAAATGGGCAACTTTAGAACGAAAAGACAGCGGCCCGGGTCTTTGCAGAAGCAGCTAGCTTCTCTCGTGCTCGTCTAGTTTTATGATGTACCTTTCCTTGAATCTCTTCAATCGAGCCCTTATGGAGTGTCCATTCAACTACAAGTGGCACTACTTCAATCACACACACCATTTCTCTTATGATCTTTGCCCTCTCTTCTTGCATCATCCGTTTGTCAAACATGAGATCATTGAGGATACCCCACCAACACAGACAAGAAATATTTATGACATAGCATTGGGATCTGGCTTGAGCAAGGACGGAACTCTGCCCGCTAATTTACAGGTAAATTAAACTTCTACCTCTCACACCTGAGAAAACTCAAGCCCTGCTGTAGTGCCCTCCAGATTCATTCATCTGCTTAACTATTGTTAACACACGGCCTGATCATCCATCTGAGCCACCACGAATTCTCCAGGTTGTTCCGGTTGCCTCAGGGGATATCCGCCCAAAATTTGTTGCAACGAACACGACTACGGGTACGGATCTTCTGGAAACGCACCTGCAACTGACCGTGCATGGATTACCATACATGAAGCGGAAACAAAAGGCTGTCTTCCATATGCAATGTGTAGAGGTATATCGATAGTCCATTTCTCAGAATTCTTTGCTCATAGCCTACTCTCAGAATGGGAATACGTCAGATGCACAACTTGAATTCCTGTACACTTGGAACGGGACCCACGTTTTCAATTGGAAGACGAGATACAGCTGTCCCCGAGTGACTGAAATTTCAGACGGACAAAAAGGTGACTCTGAGAGCGGTGACGATCCTCAAACAAACTTACCACCGAGAGTCGATGAAGACATACAGACGCGACCAGGGACCCCTTTATCTCCTTGGCCCTTTAGCCTCGCAATAGTCTTGTTTGTCCTTTCATCCCCTATCATTTTGTCAATGGCTAATAGTCAGTCCACAGCGTCCTCATCATTTTGCGGATGATTATTCCGAGAAAGTACCAGCAACGGATACGACGTCTCACGACGTTTCACAGAGCAGGTCATGAAACATATAAGGTTCTATTAGGAGAGATCACAAGAAGCGAGACACAACCTCTCAGTGATCTTGTCGATGGTCATTACGTTAGATATACATAATTGTCGCATATTTTTGATCAAGAGATGTTCCCGTCATAGTATCTCTGTATGTATAAGAGATGTATTGACTGATTTTCGAAAAGTTCTAGGTGTACGTGGCTCCATTGTTCTTTGGATTACCATCCCTTCCACCAGGAACACACACGGTGCCTCCCCAGCCATTTCCAAATTCTTGAGGACCACCAAGTCAAGGGCATAGTCATAGGATGGTTTGAGGGAAAAAGATGCCAGGACTACCTTCATCTTGCATTTCAACCGGAGTGATCAGAATACCAAATAAAGCAGTGAACATCCGACGGACATAATGGGTGGGGTTGGTTTCGCAGACTGTGTGTGTCAAGGCCGGACCTACCAAAAGCCTCTCAACGATTCCCTCACAGAGATCCTAGTTCCAGGGTCCTTGGCATTAGCAATGACCATGTATTGCGAAAGGACACGACCGTGGACTGTAAATTGAAAGGTGCTGCCCACCAACGCGTTCGACTTTCTGATTTGTGTCGATACCAACGCTTCCTCACTGAAATCAAAGGCATTATTGCCACGAACATAACTGAAGCTGAATGCTTGGCTCTCAATATTGTCAGGTTGGAGGAGAAGCCAAGGAGGCAGGGCACAAAGGTGGCGGTGGAGCAGCAGGAGACTAATCGGGCGGATTTGACACAACTCAACAAGTAGACCGCCTCCCTGGAAGATTTCTATAACCTTGTGATCTCTCAATGGGGTGACATATCTCGCCAAGGAAATGGTTTCGTCTATTGGGCTCCCAAGATCTCCGTCAATGTCAATGGTTCTCGTTACATCCAGGACATGGCCACGTTGAAATCGGACGAAGGCAAGTTCAAGGACCAGTTTCGGGGTAACCTGGTCGATCTGGGTGCGTTCGTCAAGCATAACCTTCAGGGACTAAGTTTACTGCTCATGAGCTCTATGGAAAGTTCTATGCCAGTAGTAACAGTAAGTCGGTATCTCAAGTTCCCGATGGCCTGCTCAGGATGCGTGGATGTGTTCCGGCCAACCTCCTGGCCTCTCCTGACTCTGTCGACGGTAATGGCGAGCCCTGTCTCATCGTCATGAAGGACGGTAACGCCACCGATCTTACGGTGGGATGCTTGACTCGAACGGAGGCTAATACATATGACGAACTTGGAATCGAGTCTATTGAACTGACAATCTACAACTATAACAAGGATTCCGGTCCGTTCTCCATCAAGGGGGACTCAGGCTCACTCATCTTTCCTGGTGACGGTTGCATGGTCGGTCTCCTTCACCCTAGAACCCTGAAAGGAAACATATGTTTCCTTTCCTACGTCACTAACGCGGCTCTTGCCTGGTGGGTCCTGGAGAAAATGAAAGAACAGTATCCATACGCCGACTTCTGGCGCGAGACCGTTGGAAAAGCCGTCTGTCCTCTCTTTTCTGCTACGATTTGTTATCTGATTTCTAGTTGTTAGTTTAGATTTCTATGAACATTTGTCTCTATTTTTGTTAAGTGTGGGGGTTGTTGTTCCTTCTAGTGGTGGCGTCTTTGGATTAGGTTTGTGTTCTGAGTCAGGTATCAAAGTCTGAGAATGTGAGAGAGGCCATGTTAAAGACTTCAATGAAGTTGAGGGATTATTGGATCATAAAGTCACAGTGGATATTTTAGTCAAGTCCGCCACTCGAATTGGGATGTCAAGTCACCTGTCAAGTCACTTGTCACACAGTGACACTCCATTATAGTAGCTGCACTGATGACTGATGACAAATATGCACAAATGCTTGAAGAGCAAGAAGCTAAAGCTTTGCAGAATGCAGCTCAGGGTGTTGAAACACAAGATGGACCGAGTCAGCCTGGGAAACGCAAGGACAGGTGTATGCCTTTGGATCTACCATTAAAATGGAGCATCAAAGGAGAGCCTAAAGGTCCTCTTTCTATCTTTCTTTATGTGAAGTCTGTTTTTATGTTTGTGAATGTACTATAATTATTACTGTAGAAGTCTATGTCTCAGGAGTCACCTATCAAGGTAGACGACTGAGGACATAAAAGTAGGCTAATGGATTAATATAAGGGAACTCAGTCTGCATTCTATAGAAAGAAAAAGGGGAAAAAACCACCCTAGTGTGTTGATCTGAGACGATGGAATGATGACAAGTGATATGATGTCATATCACCTGAAGTGCTACAGTTCTGTTCAGCAATTACCCTGGCACAGGTGCCCCATTCTAGGAAGAATGCGATGATGGTAACATGATTTTTTTCTCTATAGCAGATTTCCACACACATCTGACAGCAACCTTTTCCCACTGTAGGAATGTCGCTCATTGTTTTGTTCTAATTTCTTTTGTTGGCTTATTTTCTTTGTAGGCGACCCCATTACATCTAATCCCACGGCATTTGCCTTCATACCACCCAGAGAGCCCCCATAGCTCCCCGAACCAGTTCAAGATGCCGGGAACGCACTCTCCACCCTGTCCCCTCTCCTTGAACACAAACCCTGACATATGGAACTTCATCTATGCTCATTTGGCTATGCCCTGCTACTCAGCCAGCCTATTTTACTCCTTTTTTGTTCTGTGTTTGTCTCTTTCGTATGACACAATTTGTATATTTATCAGAGGCGATGAGCCTCCGTAGACGGTAGACTACCGCAGACTTTGTGCGTACACCACGTTACAAAAAAAAATTGGGGAAGTATCATTGCGTGTAACAGGTCTTGACATCCCAATTCAAGTGGCGACTTAACATCTAAATATCCGCTTTATGTGTCGACTTCAGGTTCGAACTAAGGACCTTCTGTCTGCCTGAGAATTAACCTAGTTAGACAGATGCGCTTTCCAACTACGCCATCGACCCACACATGATGTGGGGTAATACCTACAATGACTCAACAGAGACATCGAAACGCAAGTGACTTTATCCACGATTCATCGTGAGAACTACTTAGGTGAGAGTATTCCAAACATTTCATGACCACTATGGTTCTCTGCACCCTATCTGTGAGGTCCCTCTCCTTCCTATATATTACCAATTTGCAAACGTGAAAGAAGAAAAGAGGCATGGATCTATTCTATTTTTTACTTACCAGTGTGGATGTAGCTGCGCAAGCTGCTGGTGCACCCATCGCTGCCAGTTTGACTGGAGAAATCACTCAATCTTACTCATGATCCAACATCCACACCTCACTCGGAACGATCCCAGCAGACCACCCCTGTAGCTCGGGTGTAGTCAGTATGTAACGCACCCACCGCGTCTTAGCACCTGTTTGCTTGTTGCGGTATATAAATACAGAACTCTCTCTCTCTTACTCATGATATCCTATGATACTCACCCAGCCCATTTTACTTCTTTTTTTGTTCTGTGTTTGTCTCTTTGACATGATCTGTATATTTATCAGAGGCGGTGAACCTCTGTGGTCAGTAGACTACTGCAGACTGTGTTGTACACCGTACTGACACCACATCATCGTGTGACTTGACATCCCAATTGAAGCGGCGACTTGACATCTAAATATCCGCCGTGTCAGTGATTGCATAGACACTACTGTTTGATCCGAAGGCGGATTTTGGACTTATTGTAAGTCTAGACTTATTTTGGATGTAATCTTTAGCTTCTCTGAATAATCTATTTATAGAAAAAGAGGCTATTGTAAAATTTTCAGTAAATTTTTGATTACTTTTTCAATTAGAAAATCATTATCATACCTCTATTAAAACTCTCATTATAAATTAAATAAGAGACGCCTATTTTCCAAAAACATTAAAATTAAGTAAAATTCAATTCTTTTAGTTCAAAATCTTGATTTTATATTTTGTACCTGTCTTCGCACTCCGTGATTTTTTTTAAAAAAAATTCTATATTTGCAACAATCTGGAAGCTATAAGTCATGATATCAGGTTGAAATGCGATGCTGAACTGTTGAGCAGGAATTGGTCACTGAAGGAAACCCATCAAAAATCAAGGCCCCCGAAGATAGGTCATTTGTACATCTTTTTGTCTTGCCTTCTCAAGCAAGACATATCCGGTTATAACTGGTTATATTGTTCGCAAAGGTGGAGGGAGACCACTGATGGAGACCACTGATGGAGAGCCGACAAAGAGAGAACCTCCGAGGCTATTGGACTTAAGGATAAATGATTAATTTCAGATGATTGATCTTCGTAACCATCAACTGCCAACAGGAAAAGGGATAGAAGCATGTCAACCACATAAATTTTCCCTGTAACCTAATCCTTGTTTTGTACAGAGGAAAGCAATATCATAAAGGGATAACATGAAGGAGCGGACGGAACTCGAGTTGTTCCAAAGAATGATAAAGTTCAGTGCAGAAATTATCCAAACAAATCTGAGCACGGTAAAGATCACGATATTCACGTAAGATAAGCGACACCAGCTGCAATACCGACGCTGAGGCCAAGACCAAGAATCTCCAAAGAAGCAGCGCCACCGGTGTTACCACTGGTAGAGGAAGCAGCAGCAGTGCTACCAGAACTCGTTGCAGAGGTAGCATCAGCCACAGTAGAGGTGACGGGGTACGCAGAGCCGAGAGACTTTATCTCAAACTCATCTGATTGAGCATAAATCTAGACGCAAAGACGTTGGGAGAAAGAAATTGAAGGCAACAAGGAGCACGTACGTCACTCTGGTTGAGGGTGTTGGCCAAAAGGATGCGGTAGCCAGTGGACGGAGAGTAATCGGATTGTTCCTGGGTAACGAGCTTAGAGCAGTCGGCGTTTTCTTGAATAGAAATGAAGGCCTGGGGGCCTGAGAGGACAGAGGGGTTCTGGAAAAATCATGAGATGGGGAGAGCGGTTTTCTACATAACATACGGTGTTGGTCATTAGCACCGTAAAATTGGCAAAGGGGCTTGATCTACAGGTCCAGGTTAGGGTATTGGCAGACTTTGCAACTAGACAAATTATTGCTATTTGGTACTGCTGAGTAGAAGACATAACTCACCCCACCACAAATTGCTGGCAGGAAGAGTGATTGACAGGCCCTGGTTCTGGGCAGCAACGAGTCCAACGACGGAGGCAGCACAAGCAAGGAATTTAAAAGTGACCATGGTACACGAACAAAAGAGTGTGGCAGCACTATATACGGCGGAAAGAAAGGACTGTAGCCGGCAGTTTTCCCAGGCCGGTGGCTTCGGCTAATTCCGGATATGTATTATTTTCCGACAAATGGCTCATGCACTGAGTACCATTCAGGACAACTGGCCGCGAGACCGAACTCTGCTTAGGAATGCCTTGTTCCAAATTTGAGATTCTCTTGGAGACACTTCACACAGCGATCAACTTCTCCGACTTGATCAGACTTGTCAGCGATTTCATTTGGATGGTTGGTTTTGCTCCTCGGAATCGTTTTCTGCCCTTCTCTCGTTGGTATTCGGCCAGAAAGAGCCTTCTATCCCCAAGGCTCGTCCAATTCTCTGAGTAATCCTCGCTCTATCCACGGGATCGGACCCCGTGGTCCGCCAATCGTCTTGACAGTGTCTCGTCTCTTCCCTGTCGTCACCTGTCCTGTCGATGCGTCTTCGGTCTCGCTTCTCTCGCCTTCCAAACAAGCCACAACACACTTCACCCCAATCACCTCAACTCAATAGCCCCTCCCTTTCTTTCCTACCACCATCATCTCCATCCTCTGTCTGTGCGTTTGCACGGTTCTAGTCTCTCCAGCCCTATCGTCTACCTTCTACTCCCTCCTGGAGCTCTGTATCTGCCTCGTTCGGGTGCATATACCCTCAACTCGTCTCGCCTTTCGATTGTGGCAACAAGTTTTCAGACGTCTTAGCTCATCGCCACACGCCTTTACTCTTTCTTTCTGTCCACTGTCTAAAACACGTTTGCCTCGTTTCAGCCCAGTAATCCTTCCAAAAAACGCTTTTGAGTTTCAGAAGCGTTGTCTTACATATTCGCAGTTCGCTTTCGTTCGTTTGTTGGCCCTATTGCATCCTCAGTCACTCTGCAAGCTTCCCAAATTATAATTATCGTTATTCTATTCGCCGCTTTTCGTTTATCGCACTTTCAAGCGTTACCAGATATACTTAGCTGGACTCTTGTTCTTCTTTTCACGTCCTTATTACATACTTTGCGGTCCATCGTTCTCCTTGCATCATTATCGTTACTGTCATCTTATTGTACAAGGCCTCTTTATATCATAACACATCCTTCCTCCCTTCTCGCCAGTTACAACAATACTTTCAGAATAATGACTGATTTGACTTCCAAAACCGCTTCTTTGTCCTCATCTGCCTTTTCAGCTCCCAGCTTGTGTGTTTCTCTCTCCCCGTCTCAGGGTGAGTACTTAGTAATTTCTCTGATTCGAAACTGATTATGTATTAAGGGAATCCTGTGGGCGTCACTCGCCCAGATGAAACTACTCTGACTGTCTCTGTAAACCCCAGCTTGATCAATGCCATCCCATTGGATGTCACCGGCCAAACCCCGGGCATAACCCCTTTGAAACGTGCTCGAGGCAAGAGCGTATCCATCCCTGCTAGTGCCGTGACTCCTGCCAATATCCTGCGATCTCCGTCGATTACCCCCACAATTCCTGGCACTACTGCCAAGATATTGAATAGTTCTGCCGGTGAAAGGTCAGAAACTTCAGCATCTGTTACGTTCTCTCAAGCCCTTGTTCTTCCACGTTCTCCCGCATCCCCTCATCGCGCGAAATTAAGGAAAGGCGTTTTTGGAGAGTTCTCATCCGAGTGCTCCGAATCCAGCTCAGCCGATTCAAACTTGGGAGGTAGCCCTGGAAATCACATCTGTATATCCCGTTCGCTTCATCGCCTTCCAATGTTAGACAACGAACCAAGGGTGGGGCCCGAGCCACCGGATACTGGTAGCCTTAAGACAGAATTTGATCATGCTATCGCTGAGACAGGGAGTACTGCTGGGAGCACAATAACAGAGCCGGGCAGCTCTGCTAGATCAGACTCCATCTCCGACAGCTCTAATTCCGATATAGAAATCTACCTCGAGACTCATGGTTTAAATGACTCCGCCATACGAATGAACTGTGTTGGTCAACAACCATCTACGGGTGTGTAGAGTCCGCTTCTATATTACCTCCCATTGATTAATTTCGTAGAAGTGGACAATTCAGGGAGGTTGAATGCGGAGTCGCCCGTCCTACCTCCCGGCAGTTCCCATGCTCTCAACGAAGGTATGGCTCTTGAAAGTGTCGTATGCCTCCGATGTTTTACCTGGTTGTAGTCAACCAGGACGTCACTCTGCTACCATCTAGTCAGCTGCAACTTGAACCAGAGGGTTGGGTTTCTGCTTCACTCATCGTCCAACAGTCAGGAAAGCATGGTACAACCCCACTTGCCGCTCAACGCGGTGAGTCGCTTAGACTTCAAGCGGAAGCCCAGGAAAGCGGTAATTACGGTAAGTCTACATCTGGAGCTTAACTATTGCGGAAGACCAGACTTAACTCTATCTTACCAGGCATCTTAAACCGACCTCCCGAGAAATTCCATGAGCAATATACCACGAATTATGGTTTGATTGATCAGTCTTCCTCTGGCGAGCTTCTAACAACTAAGGACGGTCGAGCTGCGAGTGCACTCAAACCGACGAGTGTCGACTTCAAACCGCGGATGGCGGTCGAGCTCAAACCACCGCATGTGGGCTTCAAGCCCATTATGGCCGAATTCAATACTGCAGAAGTTGGCTTGACGCCAAATCAACCGTCTGCAAATCGTGTCCAATTGGTCGCTCCGCGAGCTTCTTTCTCACGACGAGATGTTGACGACTCGTTTCAGTCAAATCGTGCCATTGCTACTCCGTCTCAGACAAGAGGTCGTCCAGATGATACAGTTTACCTTGATCAACTTCGCTCCTTGGTCTCACACGACGTTGTCTCCGGTCCATCTTTAGAGAACCATCTTCACGCTCCGGAAGATCCGCAACAACAAGCATCTTTTGATGATTCCACCAGAACTCCCAATGTTTATATCAATGGACTGCCCCCTCACTTCCCCGAGGATGAATTATACGCATTGACTGCACCATTTGGGGAGGTCAAGAGCGTTAGGACATTCACTCGTCATGTGAGGGATAGTGAGAGCGGTTATGGCTTTGTCTTGTAAGTGTTCTTGTAAACTTCGATATCGTGTACTCATTGCATCTTCAGGTTTGAGGACATCGAGTCAGCAGAGAGGTGTATCATTGCCCTTAGGAAATACCGCAACCTACACCCTACTTTTTCCAAGGTGTGCTCCTCTTGTTTCTGATGTGAATCATGACTGAGTTGAATTCAAAGCAAATTCATAAGATTCCGGGAACAATATATGCTCAATCCTTTGCTCATTCGCCCTCCACTTCCATGAATTCCTTCGAGTCATGGGATTCCAAACGAGAAGAAACTGACAGCTTCAAACGGCGCATGGAGTCTCTCCACGACCCCACGAGTACGAATCTATACATGGAGGGGTATGTGAGACTCATGCCGCCTACCTTCGTATTACTAATCTCTTGCCTCAGCTTGCCCCTTAGCATTGATGAACCAGTAAGCAGCTGTAGTTCTGGAGGAAAGCTATGATTGATTTTGGCCACAAAGACTCTGGCTGCGCTCGTTTCTCCTCATCGCATTAGTAGTAGTCGCTTCTTCCAAACTCGATTGAGTCATCCTCCTCGAATCATCGCTTTTGTCAGGTCAGTCTCGATGCAAGGAAAAGATCTTCATGTGCAGGACAAGTATTCATCATGACTATTAGGCTGGAAACGCGAGCTGGTGCTGAGGAAATTATTGAGCGACTGCATGGGAGAATGGTGAGAGGTTGGAATGACACTGGTAGTCGGATTTCTGTTCGCTTTGCTGATACAGCTGAGCAAAGAGAACTTAGGGTAAGATATTGATAATTCTTATATTATGAAAATGTTCGCTAGAGCCTAACGTATTCATCAGAGGACAGAACGAGCAACTAAGGAAGGGGACAATGCGGCTTCGCGACTTACGATAGCCCAAGCGGCCCTCCTCAACCTCCGTGGTCAGGAACTTCGACAAGCGGCCAAGATAAGCACCCTTCCCGTCATTGGAGAGCGACGCCGCCATATCACACCGGATTACCCATACAACGATTTCTCATCCAATAGCATTCAACTCCCGGCTCCTCGCCCTGCTTTTGAGGTTGATTATTCGCTTGCACCTGGGCGTGCTGTTCCTGCTCAGCGTATGCATTCTCCTGGATTGAACCTAGCCGGCTACTCGCAACAGTACAATCGACCAGCACCACGAGGTGTCGATCCTTCCATGACTATTATACTTGACAACTTGCGGGACAACAATTCTTCCCTCCGCGGATCCAATGCCGCCCATTATGATGCCTACTCACAGCACAACCTGGCCATGCAAAGTCAACAGAGTCAACAATACCTTACTGATGAATATGCTTTACGCCCTCCTCCCGTACACGCTAAGTCTGGGTATACTGCCACAGAGGAATACATTATGCGTGCTCACGCCGAGTCTCGACATCGTTCTGCCCCTCTTGATATAGCCCTTCAAGCCAAGAACTGTCGAGAACCTGAGATTGAAGTTCCTGCCGCTAGCATCGCGACCGGTGTCCGTGGATATCGAACCCGGGCAGCAGCAATTAGTCTAGATCGTAAGACCCAATCCTCAACTTTGTCGGAAATTGAACCTGTTTCAATAATGAACGAGGACGAATTCCATGCTGCGGCAACCCGAGGACATGACGACCGCTCGCAGGTTCCCATTCAAGGCATTGGAGAACAGGACCCAGACATGACCGTTCGAGGATCTTCTAACACACGCAACACACAGGTCGCTAGGCAGCCTTCTCGACCTTTCCATACTCCTGTCTTACCTCCTAATGTCCAATTTAACTCGGTTACCGTTACTGATCAACGTCATAATCAACATGTTCGTAGCACAACTTTTCCTCATCGACCTACTCCAACCCAACACCAGCGTCACCAACAACACAGTAGCATGAGTGTCCCCGGCACAGGCCCGCGAACTCCGCAGCATGCGGCTACTGCAGTCATGGGTCAAAGCAGTCATGACAAGCACGATTATCAGGAGAATCTTGAGAAACAAACTCTCAGACGCGAAGTCGGCAATAAACTCCATTCGAAACTTCAACACGGCTCAAATTTGACTAGTCTCAACCAGAACTCCTACGATATGGATAACCAGCCTTCTCCATCCTTAATTTCTCCTACGCTTACTTATTCTTCACAAACACCGTCGACTTTAAGCCCAGCTACTCCGTTCTTCGGTTCCTTTAATTCTCAAAATGAAGGGTTTGATCGTCACAATGGCCTTGAGGGAAAGAAGGTGAGAGTGGGTGGACACTGAAAAGATGTATTTCTATGCCTCAAGATTACACAAACTATAGTTGCAGCTCGTTAGCTTTCACCACATGTACCCAGTCGTTGGATGATCAAATTAAAAGCCAACTCGACTTTATATTCATCATTCGTGTGAAAATGGATTCGTCCGATTGCATGTAATGCCGTGGGATCGTTCCAGGATGCGAGGCATCCTGGGACAATGGTCAGTACAAGAGGTTTATCTTCCTTCCTATGTTCTCCTATCTTGCCCATCGGAAATACTGGTCAGTGGACTACTAATTCAACATACCCTTTTAAGATCCCTAATCGGGATGCAGTCAAACTAAGCAAGATGCACGCAACGCCCTCATACAGGAGGTGGGCTATCCTGACATGGATAGACCCATCTCAAAAGACGATTTAATTCTTCTCAGCAAATCTGTGGCCCAGCTTGCTGCAGAGGTTCAATCTGGACATTTGAACCCTATAGATGTCCTCTCAGTGTACATGTGCAAGGCCATCAGAGCCCACGTCGATACCAATTGCTTGACAGAGATCCTGATAACTTCAGCAAGGCATCATGCACAAGATTGCAATAGAGACGGTCCTTTAGCCGGAGTCCCAGTCAGTCTCAAAGATGTGAGATTTTTGCTCCTACTTTGAGCGGTTTACTGATAACAATATTGTAGACTGTCTCTGTTCAAGGATATGACAGCTGCATTGGATATTCTGCGTGGGTCGGAAGGCCTGCTCAGAAAGATTCTGCGCTTGTTCGCCTCCTTCGTGATGCTGGTGCTATTCCGTTTGTCAAGACCAATGTTCCTATCACTCTGCTTTCCTTCGAGTCCGCCAATGATGTTTTTGGACGAACATTGAACCCCCACAAGAAGACGCATTCTCCTGGTGGATCAACAGGTGGAGAGGCTGCTCTCCTTGCTTATGGAGGTTCAAGGATTGGTATTGGGACGGACGTAGCTGGATCCGTCCGTGTCCCGGCTCATTATTCGGGTATCTATTCTATCAAGGCATCTGTTGGGCGCTTCCCTGCGACTGGGAATTCGAGTAGTATGCCAGGTCAAATGGGTGTGCCGGCTGTGTATTCGCCGATGGCGCGGACCTTGGAAGATTTGGAGTATTTTTGGAAGGCAGTTGTTAGTATGCAGCCTTGGAAATATGACCATTCGGTAAGCGTCGACGAGTGACTCGATGGATCTGAATATAACATAGATTGTCCAACAGTGTTTGCCTCTGGCATGGAGGCCATATAGCGTGCCAATAGACAGGCCACTGAGATGGGGTGTCATGAGAAATGATGGTGAGTGACAGTCATGCTGCTGATGGCAATGATTCAATGTGTCTCGTGTTCCAAGGCTTCGTGGAGATATCGCCCGCATGTGCACGTGCACTGGACACCGCTGTTGATGTATTGAAGAAGCATGGACACGAAGTATTCGATATGTGCGTGCCCAGATACCATTCAACTGGACGTTCATCTTGATACAGTTGTCGTGTTATATAGCTCTCCCCCGAGTCCTTATGAAGGCATTCGAATCGGTTCGCAGCTAATTATGGCAGAAGGAGGTTAGTCATTCTTTGATTTCTTGCCTTTCTCACATGTTTGTGTGGCTTTGTAGGACGTACGAGCACGCAACCAATTGTAACATTTGAATCCAATGACCCAGGCATCTCTCAGGCTCTCAGAATCTTGAGTTTACCCAACTTCCTGCGCAAGATTTATGCCTTCTATGTCAGACACATTCATTGTGACCAGGTCTACGCAGGAGTTATCGATGGCTTCACGGAAAAATCAACAGAGGAAACTTGGCGGCTGATCGCTCAGCGTGAGGTATATAAAAGACAATGGTTTGAATTTTGGGATGCACAGGATCTCGACTTTGTATTGACTGTACCAAATTCGCTTCCTGCGGTGCCACATGGTGGGATGAAGAAGGGATGGAGGGCTTGCGGTTATTCTTTCTTGTTCAATATTGTAAGCACTTGACTAAGCACTTAAGCCTCGTTTGGTGCAACTTGTTGATGTTGTGTTAGTTGGATTATACCGCGGGAGTCCTTCCGATCACCAAGGTTGATGCTGCTCTGGATGTACTACCCAAAAGCTTCAAACCCGCCAATGCCATAGAGTCTGGACAATATGCGATGTATAATGCAGATGATATGCATGGTCTGCCCTTGGGCGTTCAGGTTGTTGGACGGAAGTTGGAAGAAGAGAAGGTGCTGGAAGGGATGAAGATTATTGAGGGGTTGCTGAAGAAGGAGGGAAGGGAATATGAACTGATTCCACTCTGATGGAACCTTGTATACAGTTTCATCTTGTTTGATCTACGTAAATACTTTGTCCTTAATATGTGGTCACTCGACGTGTCATCACCACTGAATTCAGGAACTGTGGAGCCGCAGCCGGTCAAGGGTCTTTTTCTATAAGTCATGTGAGGTCAGGGATAGGCGTCGAAATAATCAAGCTCGGGTCAGATCGCACAAACTCGTGAGGTAAACAGATGATTAATGATTGAACGTATCAGGGCCTACCGGTGAAGGCAGTCTTTGACTTTCATTTGATAGTGCAGTAACTTTGGTTTGCTAATAAATGCCGTTGCCCACTAGGTTTTAAATATACCACTTAGAACCACTCCAAATATATTCGATGAGATGCCTTTGAACGCAGCCAGCGTGCTCGCTCCCACGGAGACTTCTAGTGAGTTTAGTAATGATGTACGTGAAAATACATGACTGTTCTCGAGGCAGGTCCATCACAATCAGTCAATCATTGCCGAAGCTTGGTCTTTGTTTTCTGAAAGCTCGCCCGAGGTATCTTGATAGTCAAGATCATCCCTTGAAAATTGATCGTATACTGGTTCATAGAATATGAAACTTCATGATGCATACCTGCTTTGTAAGTTATCCCGGCAACAAAGGCTTGACAATATTCTGGTCGTAACTTGAAAACCTGCACTAAACATATCAATGAGCTTGGTGAAATCAAACAGAGGGTGGAGTAACATCTGGCTCTATGATAATACCATCTATCCGAAATCTGAGCTGCACTGGAGTATACCGATACCGGAACAGCACCCTGCCGTCCCTGAGAGATGCCACTATTCTGCAATCGTTTCAGATTGGGACACATGTGCTGATGAGGCTTTTCTGGTACTCGGTCCATCAGGCTGCGTGGGGCATTTCTGTCACTAAAGGAGATCGAAATCTCATTCTGCTGGCATTAATTTCAGAGCCAGTTGCTAGGTGGGTATTTTGGTTATATAGAACAGTAGAGTTATTACGCAACATCTCTCTGTCCGACTGACTGCCATCCTTAGTGTCTTTACCTTTTCGCCGATTATCTATAGCTTGTCATTCGTACATCCGGACCTTTGCATTGCTAAAATGCAGCTAACGCTGGCGGACTATGAGTCTCTGTGAGTTACTACTTCGTTTCAGATTCTAGGTTGGGGTCACCCAGCTTGTGATCCCGGACAGAGAGGCCAAGCCAAGAAGCCATGTCTGATTATGACCTAGACAGCTTAATTGGATATTAGGAGCCATATCGATAAGTGCGCTCCATCCGATCTTTCAGCATATTCTTTACAAATCCAAAATCCGGTCAGCTCTCGTCTTCCACGAGTATATCCTGACGGTCGTACCCGAAATAGAGAGATTTTGGCCAAAGCGGCTCCGAAGTTTTTTCTTTTCTGAAGACTACAGCGACAATCATGGTCTTGAGTCTAGGAAGGACAATAACTTTACTTTGGCATCGTTTTTATTCTTCCTGAATCGCTACTTTACAGTTGCAGCTCACATTCCTATTGCTGTCCGGCTTTTCTTCACGGGAAATGTAGAGGTGAGTCTTCCATGAGCGGTACGGTTAGTGTTGCTCGATACCTCACGCGAATGTACTAGACGTACGGATGCCCTCTATTCTGCGAAGGAGAGTGATCCAACTGACTATAGTTTTCAATGCCCAGGTGCCATCACCTTCTGACTTATCATGAATGGGTTATTTTAATAATTCAAATTTCCGTTGCCTGTTTGTACACAAGCAGTACAATATCCGCAAACTGAATTTGAGTTAGGTATCATGGTAATACGGATTTATGCACTATACGAACGTAAAGCATGGGTTGCGGCACTTTACCTGGTCGTCTGTCTCTCGATCATTGGTTTGGCTGTGGTATGTCTTTTGTCTCAGCGACCGAAACAAGACAATTTACTTGAGGAAAGTGGGCGTTAATTATTGATAAACCGAGTGACACTGTCGTCGTACCATATGGCTGCGGGATGGGAATGGACAAACATCAGTCCGTAGAACATATCCTCGGATGACAAAGTTTTGACTAACCTCACTCAGGGCTCAACGTACGCTCCTTTTTTGTCCTTGGTCGAAGCCTCCGATCCTGAACTTGGGAGATCAATACTATGCATAGACCTCATCATAGTTTATGTTGGCGAGCTAATATTCGACATTTTGGTTTTTGGAATGACGCTTTATAAAACTTTGACACTACCACGCGGAGCAGGGATCGGGTTGCTGTCTCGGATCATACGAGATGGTACGGATAAACTCATACCGGCGACCGACATTGCTCATACATGTTCCTTTAGGCACGATGTATTTTGGGTAAGTTTGGGCTCGGGAACATGTCAACCTGCATTCTGCAAATGTAACCACCCGTTCGGCAGTATAATGGTTGTGATGAATGTTAGCAACATCATATGTTTGATGGTGCGTTCAACGTTTGGTTCGTTTTCACTATTTGACATTGTAACTTGACAGTTAGCTAGGGTGAGTTTTCATTTCGTAGAGTGTCTGTTTCACCCAAATTCTGTCTAGCCTCTGAGCAGAGGAGCAGTGAGCACAATCATGAGTGTGTACGGCAAACAACCAGTGTCTCATCTCAGATCATCATTGACGTCTGTGTGTATCAGAATTTCCTCTCTGGCAGTCTCACGCTTGATGTTGAACCTTCGGGATCCCGAACTCCAGTTCCATGGTCAGCAGCGCTTTCAGGAGACAACAATCAATGATTTTGGTTTCCAGCGTCGAGATTATAGCAGTTGGCTTGGAACAGGTGGAATAATGACAATGGGTAGCAGGGAATCCAGGTCAGAAGGACTTTCAAATTCTCCAGTACCTACAGCATAGATTTATGCCTCTGCCACATGTATGTTTCACCAAGTGAAGTTGATTGGCTTCATTGAAGCTGATTGAGGTGTCAAGATATAAACATGAACATATTTAACTTGACATCACCATTCTGTGGTATCTAAACACATTGTTCGTACTTGAAGCGTAGCTGAATTTATACTAGGGTCAATATTTGTCACTTGGTTCTACGTATGTCTTGGGCTTTGTGCACCTGATCTTTGTCGCCCAGTCCTAGTGATCCCAGAATATCATTATGTTGTCCTGACATTTACCTGTGCAACCCTGTGAAGATGGGTAGCACTATATTGTGGTTGAAGACATCACACTGTATTTCACCATCTTAGTTAAGAAATGTGTGAATGGCAGTAGGGACAGACTGTTGGAGGTACACCTCCATTTCTGGTTCTATCTATAGTACGTTAGTTTATTTGATGTTCGACTCATCATTCCTATCACACTACATTCCTTTGTATATAAGACTCAACCATCATTTGACTGAATGGTATGTTCGCTTTGCCTCTCTGTATCCTAAGTACAGATCAAGTCATACCTAGGTGAGTCCTCCGATGCACTACACCGCTACGCGATGCTCACTAGCCCTCCTTGCACGCAGACATGGTGACAGTGGTTCAGAAGTTATCATTGATTAATTTATTTCATCTGTTCCATGTGTCATCAAGACAATAAAATATGCTGTCAGAGATTGTCTCTTTTTTGGGGGTGACGGCATCAGATCTACCTATGATCGGGGATCATACTGTGAGATTACGTATGTCACACTGTCACAGCAGCAGAGCTGATCCATCCTCTGGCCTAACATCATCCGAGGCTCAACTTGTAGTTCATTAATCTCCTCTGATGGCTTCAGCATACTACGAATTCTACCGTGGATCATCGTAAGTTCGGGGCCTCCAATGAAGATTTGTCTAGCTGATTGACAACTGGTATCCTGGGCAATACTTCCAGAATTGGCATGGCATTGACCGATTCCCTAGACGAGTTGATTACAAGTGGTGTCATTACCCCACAGTTGGCGATGAAGGTCTTGCAGCAGGTTCGTGTATGATAATCCCATCGCAGAATCAAACGCTCATATACTCGGTTCATCGAGGCAGTTTGATAAATCACTGGCAGATACGATGGTGCGTCAAGTCAAAACCAAGACTTCTCTCAAGGTATGGAAATGCAGCCACATTCAGTGTTGGAAAGCAGTCATTTAGTATCCATAGGGTCATCTGCATACATATCGACTGTGCGACGATGTCTGGACATTTATCGTTAAGAACCCAACTTTTAAAATGGAATCGAATGAGATAGTCAATGCCCAAAGGATCAAGATCATAGCGTGCAAGAATGGTGATGCTATAGAAGCCGCAAATAAGAAATAAATTTTTGTGTGGTTGTATGTTCTTTCTTCTCTTTATATGACAATTATACTCGGAGATGCCCTGCGCGGAGTTCGAAAGGCTTTGCTATGAATAGGGATGGGCACATTGTCAAATACCCTTTCTCCTGAGTTCAGGATATGCCCGTTCCCCCGACAACCTTCTCAGAGCCACCAACAGTAGAGACTCTTCGCCATGCGAAACTACACCTTGAATCCACCTGCACTTCGATTCGGACCCTCGCTGCTAAGATCGCCTCCGCAGAAATGGCATTGACAGAGTTTATAGGTGAAGCCAAGCTTTCTATTATGAAGATGACGGAAGAAAAGATTCAGTTAGAGGAAGATGAGGTTGCAACCAGATCGTATCTAAGTCCTGCCCGTCGACTCCCAGCAGAATTGTTGCGAGAAATTTTTCTGTGGTATTTTGAGGGCCACGAGGCTTGTGCATGGGTGCTCGCAGCTGTATGTTCAACGTGGAGAAGTTTGGCTCTTCGCACACCAAAGCTTTGGGCCAAGGTCAGTATCCTGGTTATCATCATATCTCTATCATTTTATCGTTATACATTACACTGAGCGCCACTGCTCATGTAATAGGCCATGTGTCGTGTTTGGGACTGTGCACTGCATGAGAGCTTGAGTTGTGCCTCTTGAGTTGTGCCTCTTACGTCTCCTATATTCCGCCACTGCATTTACACTATGCTATACCTACAGATTCGGCTATTCACGACACCAACATCTTCTCCAGAGCTCATCAGATTATGGCTCGAACGCTCGGGTCATAATACTCCTCTAGATATCGAAATATACTTGCGTACAGTCGAGCATCCGTGTATGCTCTCAAATCCACGCCTTAACTTCCATATTGACCCACAGAGGCGGAGAGGCCGGAGATCATACGGATTTGGTGGAAGTATGGCCACTTCATGGCCAAGCTTTGCATCGCACAATGGCTCTATTTCTAGTATTCCTGATGAACCTCTTGAGGTTTTTCCAAATCTCTCTAATAAACCCGATGTTTATTGGGCACATATCGCATTTTATTACTTGGTTGCACAAATGCCACGCTGGGAGAGGTTTGTATTTCGATACGATAAAGCATTCAAAGCCATGACGGCGCTTGCTTCGATCAACGGTCAGTTGATGCGATTGATTCTTGGTGGATCTCTCATGTGTTATCAGGTGTAGCTCCATTGCTCAAAGAATTTGAGGTATCCAGTTCGGAAGGTGGTTGCTCTCCTGACTGGCCGTGGCTTCCAAATGTTCCAATTGTACCTCCAGGACCAAGATCGCCACCCTTCCTCCCTTCGCTCATGTCGCTTACTCTTCACCAGGTCCCCTTCCGGTGGTCTTCACCGATATTTTCTCTGTCGCATCTCAGACACCTCAACCTTCGTGCTCCAATCAGTCCTGCGCTCCCCCTCGATCGCATACGTTTCATGATTTCGCACAACCCGCACCTTCAATCGTTGGTGCTGTATTTTCAGGGTGTGTTGCCCAACGTCCTGCCTCTGGCATCGTTGGTCATACGAGAAGTGGCGGAAGTCAGGATAGGTGGCCACTGGCTTCTCAACCAGCTAGTTGATTGCTTGAGTACTCCAAAATTGAAGAAGCTGAGTTTGTCCATCGATCCAAGGGAGAGTGCAGAGGACGTCATTATAGGCCTGTTAACTCGGTCTGCAACTGCGCTCAACGCACTCAATCCTCTGCCTTCTCAATCCACTCAATTGACAGCTGGAGCGATCGGGGATATAAAACTTGAGGAGCTCTCATTGGGATACGATACTCCACCAGGTCCCAATCTTTTCTCCCCATCTCAACCCTTCATTCTTCCGGCCGGTCCGTCACTGATTAATCATCCTCACATACATACGCATATGAACATACATGCAATGTATCACTATTATGTCCCTTCACCTACTGGTATTATTCCATCCTGGCGCACGCTTCTTGTTCATGTGCCTCATCTGCGTGTCCTGAAAGTTGGAGGAATGCCATTTGAAGCGCTCTTAGTTTGCTTGGCCAATAATGAAGATGACGGAACTGGTCTTGGCGGTGGTGGTGGTAGTGCAGGAAATGGAAATAATTGGCTAGCTCCTAACCTTGAAGTATTGATGTTGCGCGGGTGGTGTAGCAATTATGGTTATGGTGGTGGTGGCAGTGGCGGCAGCTCGAATGGATATGGAATGGGTGGATCAGAGGTCGTAGCGAAGTTGGTGGTGGCCATTGAATCTAGGAACCTAGACTCCGGCAGTGTTGGACTCGATGGTGGATGGGGTGGAAGTACCAATGTCTTGGGCTTAGGAGGAAATAGTGGCGTGAAGCGACTCAAGCACCTTGAGATGCATGACTGTGATCTTGGGGTAGACGTTGAAAGATGGTTAGAGGGGAGAATTGAAAGAGTGATTTGCGTGGATCCGCCACTTTCCGAGAGGTGAGAGATTCTGTGTCACTCACCACTCTCACAACCTTCATTATTTGGCTTCTGTCCCCTTCCTTTTCCAAGACATAATTGCTCAATATGTAGTGCGCAGGTCAATGAAGCGGAGGAGATTTATCTGATTGGTTATGTGTGATTCTGTATCAATTTGAAGATACTGGTAGTCCTTCTCTGGATTGCCGACCCAAGACGTCAATTACATTACTCTGAAAGTACACTTCAACAAGAAGGGCGTAGAATTGAAATTTGAAGTTCAAAATGCTTTTGTAGGATAGGTACCGCGAAATGGATTGCTGACACGGCGAATATTTATTAAATATACAAATCATGTCATACGACATCCCCTTCCTGTCTTACCACTATCCCCCTCTGGGGGTCATATGATACCAAAATCTTACATTGATATCGTCGTTATCCACCTTCCCCTTTATATCCCAACTGTTCTTCGGGACAGTCATGTTGAATATCTATTGGGTTTGATGTGACTATTCCAGCACATTGTCTCCATGACACACCATAAGAGGCTAAAATATCACTCAAACAATGCGCATAAATATTAGTCCTACATTGACCAACTGGGTTCCAGCTCGCCCCCACTCGATAGATCATCAGTATGGTAGGGACCCAAGAACCGAAACACGAGGGCAGGCCTACCCCCAATTCCGCCCTTTTACCATATAGGAACTTGGGTGGATGAACAATCTAGAGAGACAAGTTTACAATGGGCAACATGGTTTAAAACCAACTATAGTGGGTGGGCGGGGTTATGAAATGCAAGGGAGGGTGAACCAGGAGATGGAAAGCATTTCTTGGAAATATGGTGGCATTCATTATTTTTTTTACAGCTCCTTTGTATCATCTCCCCGGGGGGTGGTACTACACCAACTATTCAGGCAACTGACAACTGGAAGCCGCAAGGTTGAAATGTGTCGATCGAAGGAAGTTTGATAGTTTTAGTCATATTCCGCAGGGACTGTTGTTGCACACCCTTTGCCTGTTACGGAGTTGTGTATCTACAAATGGTACAGGTTTGATTTAAAAAAATAAATCATGTCATACGCCAAACTAGCAGCAACAGGTGCACCAGCAGCTTGCGCAGCTACATCCACACTGGCAAGTAAAAAAAGGGAATAGATCCATGCCTCTTTTTCTTCTTTCACGTTTCCAGAGTGACACGCCGAACCACACCAGGGGACAGTGGCCATGTAGGATACTTAGAAGGTAACGGTCCCCCGCAGGCTAGACAAAGATACTTCAAGGCTTGTAGTTCGGAGAGGGAATATGGAGACACGATTGCAGAAATGAGAGTAGAATGCCCAGAAGCAGAACTTTCACACAGAAAAGCAAAGAGAAAAAAAAAGCGAAGATGATAGAAAAGAAGGAGAGTACATCAGTGAAGATGATGGAAGAGACGAAGACGATTGAGCCACATCATTCGAGGGATGAGGCTTTTATGGACCCTCAGTACAGGCATGTCTCATGCCTGATTTCAACACAATGACCCTGCCGATGTCGCCGTGTGTCATTTGGTAGGTTGACTTCCGCGACTGACTCTAAAGACAACAGTGCAATCTCATTTTATTTTGTGGAATGGAATTAGTAGTGCGGGGTAAATCACCATCTCCAAGCTCAATCATGAGTTCAGGGGCTCAGTCCTTCATCAAGTCAAGAAACATTCACCATACCCAGATTTCCCAAAACCAAAATTTCTTCAACAGGCTGTCTGCAGGATTAATGAATACACCTTCTGGAAAAAAAGAGATGATGTAGAGAAGATGCACCCCTCTGAGATCACTGTCAATGACGAAATCATCTTCCAAACCGGTTCATAGTTTGAGTTGTACCATTGACCACCCCCGGCAGGTCGATCTTCAGTACTGACCATAAGGGTTACATCTATCCTTGGCCATTCACACATCAGCTGAGAAATTTGGAGGTAAATAATGCTACCAAGGTATGAGGATACAAAAGTAGGAAAGCAGAAATCCATTTATCATAAAGCATTAACAGGTGCCGGCCAAATGAGAACCCGACGATCACTGTTGGACGTGTCTGAATCACAATGAACATAACAGAAACTGGGCAAGTCCAAGATTTCCCACATAAAGCCTCTTGTCTTCCGGTGCTACTGAGAAGGAAAACCTGAGATGTGCCAAGGAAGACTAGATACGAGCTAACTCAACCTCTTTTACTTTTTGTGGAACAAGCGGATATCTCCTTTTGAGTTCTTTCAAATCAATAGGCAGATCCACGTCACCATCATCCTGAATGGGATCAGATGTTGGTGGTGATGAAGGTCGGAGCCTGAGTTCCTCAGTCTCTTCATCGGGGTCAAAGGAAAGCCTAGATACAGGCGAAGAGGAAGGAGATGAGAGTGGTGTAAAGATGTCAATAGCATTCTTTGCAGTTTTTTTCCTCGGATCATTGCCATGCAGTGGGGTAGGAAGGAAGGCGATGACCCTAGCAGAGGAGGTAGAACTCATGCCAGTTTTCTGCACGAAAGCATTACCATCAAGACCCGGAATACGGAATGGGCCGCTTCTCTTATTTTTGGGACTGTGCTGAATACTTCTCGAAAGTACCAAAAAACACGTCAGAAGAAAGTGTCGAGGTAGAAAGCAAGTAGAAACCTTGGTTTGAAACTTTTCTTTGGAGGTGGGAGAGTTGACCACGTCTCATCTACATTTTTCCCGAAGTCATAACATCGTGTTGCTTTAGACCGAGCTCCAGATGGTTGCTTCAGCAAGGACTGCGTAGATCGCAATGCGTTTCGAGGAAAGATCGCACCAGCGCTCGATTCATGGCCATTATGATTCTGATGGTTAGTTGGCAAAATCTGTGTGGAAACTGCTGGACGAGAACATGACATCTGGGAAGCAGGAGCTTTAAGAACAATCTTTGGAGAAGGTGGTTTGGCAACTGGCATAATCGGCTGTTCTGCCTTTATCAAAGGTTCCTGCTCAAGAAACAGATCGGAACTGTTGAAAGTACTCGGCCTTCGGGCTGATCGCTGGGATTTTATGGTCTCTTCCTGAGTAGCATAGATGGAGACAGGTAATGATTTCGATACAGATCCAGGAAGTTCTAGGATTATCGGAGACGAGAGAGCATGAGTTGAGGAAGCAGAGGACTGAATAGGAAATTCGGATTTGGTCAGTATATGCGCACGATCATTGAAAATGAGGTCAGTGGAAGGCGTATGATTTTGAGCATCTGGGCATGAATTTTCCTGAGGCGACGATACAGCTGCCGGTGGGCAGATTGGCTGATGGACTATCGAAGCTGTAGCATTATTTCCAGAATACGTTTTTGATATCGCAGAAACAGGAGTGATAGAGTTGTGCTTAGGATGTTGAACCGCCTTCTGGCGAGCCCTGAAAAACTCTTTGATAGTACCAGTGTTGTTTTCGGAGGTAACCAGAGACTTTGACGATACAGGCACTGCACGAAGAGCACGATGAGAAGAAGAGCGAGCTATTGCATTCAGCTTCGCAATAGAAAATGGATTTGGCTTGTACACTGCCGTATCTTTGCGCGAAGAGATATCAAGCTCGGACCAAAGTTGAGATTCAGTAGATTGCTCGTGTGTGTTGTGGTCAGAATCAGAGTCATGGCCTTCATAATCGGCTGTGCGATAGCTGAAAACCCATGGATCTTTATCCAGGTCGCCCATGACATAGTCAGAGTAAAAGCAATTGAAGGATTATCTAATCTGCACAAATTGAATCTAACCATGTCTCCGAATCAAACTCTCTTAATGTTACCATAGTAATCAAGAGATTTACGTTAGAACATTTACTAGGCGGTGTGGGGTGCTCTGTCAGCAACGTGTATTCCTCTGAGAATCGACTTCCGATTTCGTCTTCGACATCTGCTGGGAAACGCTGAAATAAATGGCTATCCCATCAACTGTAGTTGTCCCACTTCTATTCACCATGCCTCAACCTGACGATCCAGCTAGCGTCGATACTTCAAAGCTCCCAAATGTCATGAACATGACTGCCTCAACTATCACGGAAAATGTACAAAGCATCAATGACTCGTGTATGACTTAATATCTAGATCTCTCTTTGCTCTTTTGATGTATCGGTCATAGGTCCTGATGAGAGGATGAGGCTCATTTTCAAGTCCTTGGTGGGTGATTCAGATTACAGAGAAACGAGGCGGACTCACGATTCTATTAGATTCAACATCTCCATGATTTTGTAAGGGAGACGGACCTCACGACGCAGGAGTGGATGTGAGGTCGCACCTTGTTCCTCAGCTGTTCGTCAGATTTATTCCTAGCGCCAGGACTGCCATCAACTTTTTGACTGCCACCGGTCAGAAGTGTACTGACCTGCATCAAGGTGAAATAGGATATTGCGAGATATGCCATATCTTACTCAACTCATATGCAGAGTTTATCTTGCTATCTGACACCCTGGGTGTATCCAGTCTGGTCAATATTATAAACAATGCCAAGCCTCCCGGAGCGACCGAAGCCACTGTCCTTGGGCCCTTCTTTACCGAGGACGCTCATGATAGTAATACCATCCATCTATTTGATAATCCGCTGACAACCAACATTTCTGATTAGTCGAATCTGGCGGGAGCATTGCATCCGAAGGCAAGGGAAATTATATGTACGTTTATGGAAAAGTGGCAGATACAAAGGGGAATCCTGTTCCTGGTGCCATCATTGAAACATGGGAAACAGATGGGCATGGTTTATATGACAATCAAGTTAGTGATAACGTTCAAGATGCATCCATCTCACAACTCATCACTGGGTCAAGTATCCAAATCGTGAGGGTCCAGAATGTCGAGGCCGCATCACGAGTCAGGTAGATGGAACGTACTCTTATCGAGCCGTAGTGTGCGCCACAAAGTCCGGTCATTACTGCGACCCACTCTTCTGATCATGAGCTTTGTCAGGCCAGTCGCATATCCGATTCCTGATGACGGCCCTGTGGGGCTTATGCTGAACAAATTAAATCGACATAAATTTAGACCAGCGCATGTTCATATGATCATTAAGGTGCGATTCATATCAATAGTTAAGAATACAGGATGTTGAAGGCTGCACTGTCAGGCTGCAGGTTATGAAGATTTGACTACTGCACTTTATTTGAAGAACGACAAGTTCCTCGGCAGTGACGCTGTTTTTGGCGTTAGATCCTCCTTAGCTGTGGTAAACTGATGCGTTTCCTTGTCAGCATGCTCGATCTGACAGATGAGTAGGATCTAGAATATATTGATGATGTCGAGGTTTCCAAGGCACGTGGATTCCCTCAAGCAAAGCCTCACTATGCCCTCCACTATGATCTCGTGCTGGCTACTCCAGAGGAGGGAGCAGAAGCGAGAGAGAAATCAAAGGCGATTTGAGTTCTGTATCTATAGGTGATTTGAGTTCAGCAACAAGGATCCCGATGTTTCTACTCGCATAATAGTAGAACATGATTTTTATCCAATAGAGGGAGCAAGAGTATCTGATATCTCAACATGAAGCTGTTAATTAAACTCATACGAGAAGTATGACGGGAATTTCTTCGCTTGAAATAGCTTTACATGGTCGCACCCCAAAGGCTAATTCATCACTCGAAGACCAGTGTCATGATGAGAACACGTAGAAGTATCTCCTGCCTGTCTTATCTCAAACGCGAGCTCCTGGATCCTGATCCACTGTTATGAAGCACGGCCGAGGAACCTCCACATTCTATACTCATCATGATAGTCATTGACAGCAAAGAGACAGAAGGGCCTGAGGTCCAACAAGGGTTGGAGGAGCAAGCCCATGTAAGTGTAAGCCGATTTTACGAATTTACATCTAAGCTGATTTCTCCAGGGAGAGCCTCCACCGACATATGCATCTATTCAACATGCCCCATCCTCTATCCAGACGATAGCAATGTCGGGCGGCAATCCTACCGCTTACATTTCTATAATTCGAATGCACGACTCTCTCCGGGAGAATATCATAATTGACCCAACACTACACGTTCCTGATTTTTTGCTGCCACCACTTTCACCCGACGAAACACCACTCACCCGTAAACATCTGAGGCTTGAGTCAACGCATGGATTTATTTCTGCTAGTATCAAGATCGCGAGCCGCTCCGGTCCCAACTACTACAGGATCTTGATGCTTATGCGGTCCACTCATGGAGGAGTCAGAGCAAAAATAGTGTGTCTTTCCGGCATCTTGGCTCAATATCTCGCCAAATAAACTGATGTATGTTGAAACTTGCAGGAAGGAAGTGAACATCGACATCCGTTTCAGTTGATCGCCCATTCAACCAACGGAAACATCACTTTTCAACTCCCTCGGTCATTCCAGGGCCCTATCACGATATCTCTGTGTCATGGGTCCGTGAAATTTTCGGAAGAAATCAAGAAGAATCTTACAACTTTTGACGAATCAAACGGCGTACGACATTATTTTGTTGGTAATTTTTCGCGCTGGGTAGATCTTGGTGGGGAAGGTTGGACAGGGGATGAAGCCATCATTGAGTCAAAGCATGGCAGTGTAAAGATACATTAAGAGGATGATGTAACTGGAGGCCTACAAATCCTTGAGTTCTGATGATGGGCGAGTATCATTCGAGAGAAGACAATTTAACTGCTGATTGGGCGACAGATCCTTGCTGTAGTTCTATTGTTTGTCCATATTCGACTGAGATTATTGAAGCACAAGTTCATGGGTACCAGTGATTCCTTCCGCTCATGGAAAGGAATGTCCCATAAGGCAGTGAATTCCCTCTCACAGCCGATGATATCATTGTCTCTCGGATGATGCGATTGTCTAGTACGGCAAGTCCCGCTTCGTCTTAAACCAGGTAGCTGTTGTATCAACATTACTTATTCCTCTTCTACAAACTCTATCATGGGCTCTAACGTATACGTGAGCGCCTTTTCGTTGATTATATGTTGCTTCTCCACTCAGTCAATGAAAGTTCGATATGACCGCGGATAAAGAACCTGTCGGACGCATCGTTTTCAAACTCTACGATGACGTCGTCCCCAAGACCGCGAAGAATTTTCGCGAGCTCGCGACTGGACAACATGGCTTTGGCTACAAGGGATCCTCTTTTCATCGTGTGATCCCTAAATTTATGGTTCAGGGTGGTGATTTCACCAGGGGCAATGGCACTGGTGGCAAGTCAATTTACGGCGAGCGTTTTAAAGGTTCTAGTTGACGAAATTCATTTTGGATTTTCATGTTGAAACAGAGAGCAGATGAAAACTTTGATATTAAACACGAAAAGCCTGGGCTCCTTTCCATGGCTAATGCAGGAAAGAATACCAATGGATCCCAGTTCTTTATCACAGTCGTTGAAACCCCTTGGCTTAATGGAAAACATGTTGTCTTCGGTATTGACTCATTACATTGTTTTACCTTCTTACTATTGACATATTTTAAATTTAGGCGAGGTTGTTCAAGGCATGGATGTAGTTAAGAAGATTGAAAGTCTAGGATCGGATTCTGGCAAAGTCAGCAAGACGATTATTATCGCCGATTCTGGTATTGTTGATGCTTCTTGAAATGTATCATTATTGTTGATTAGATAAAGTTTTTGTTGTCAGTATTGCATGTATGAAGCTTTAGATATCTTGAAAACAAGTGAGAGCTACACAGTTGGGCGATGACGCTTATGTCATGGATGTGCAGGAACCTCCAGCACTTCTTGCAGCGGGCCTTGCCATTCGCATGTTCCCATTGTCTGCATTATCCGTTGACATCCAAACTCGCTAAATTATCACTTACTAACAGTGTCTTATCATTCTCAATTTTCACTAGAAATCTACAGTGTCCTGGTGATCAATCACCTTAATTAGATTTGAAGGTAAGTAATATTAATCCTTGAGCACATGTATTCAATGATTCGTGTTTGCTTCAACAACCTGTGTTTAAACCAGAAATCATGTGTCCATGGATTTTTTCAAAAATCCACATTTTTGTTAAAATGGATGTACCTATCCATGACTGATCGGGTACCTAACAAGTCGTTTAAATCGCAGACAAACCTCCCTCAGCCATCTACATTGGTCGCACAATGTCTGAGCTACATCATTACCACTATAATATACTCATGGTAGTACTGTAGCTAAATATAAAATTTTCTCGTTTCATTACATGGTTCCTGTTTGCAGCTCGCGTTGAGTGGCGAAAAGGAAATACTATACATAAGACACTTGAGAGCTGACTAGTCCAAATACTGAATAAGGAAACAAAAAGGCTTTTTTCTGTAGGAAGTCAACGAGATCTGATAGTTGACCATGCCTTGGAGTGATGAATTTATTCTCATTGCATTAATAGAGGATGTGTAACCTGGTTTCAACAATTGCTTGACCGCATTGACATTTAGCTTGGAATATTTGATAATTGTCGAGAATGGGGCCTCATAACTGAGCTTCTTACCTCGGCATCATGGTTTCCTTTCATTCCTCACCATAGCTACCTCCGTTGTTACTTCTGTCCATTCTCCGATATCAATTCATGCTCGACAGTATTTAACTTGTAGCTAGAACATCCTAGGACCAACTTCTCGTCTCTGGTCCTAGTGACTACAATACACATTTCCCTAGTCCCGAGTTCCTATGCACTCTCTTGAAAATAATCCAGGTGGCTTATTCAAATTATGATAGATATTTTATTTTTCTCATATATTATCAGTTTCGAGTGATCTGGTTCTCAAATGTAGCGTACCATATGTCCTACCGTGGGCTGCAATTGAGAACCACGTTTTATGAAAGGGGAAACCACTGCAGTGTTTGACGTAAGTACTTCGTCTCGTTTTTAACAGATAATCCCCGAGCATTTTCTTCGTTCCATTCTATTTATGGGATCATTAAATGCCTTTCTGTCTCTTTTTCTACTACCCTCTTTCTTTCACTTCTCTCATGTCTGGATCAGTGGCGAGTGATCTGGTTTTAAGTTCTCTTTGTGGTTTAGTATACCGTAGAGTACGTTGCACCGCGGACTGATCGGGCACCGTATGACAGTAAAAAAAAATTAACATGTGATTTGCTTATCGATCTTGGTGGAAGGCAAATCAGGATAGATTGATTGATTGATGTTGACTTTCCCAGACATAAGAAATACGCTGGTGTCCTATCTATCGTATTCCCATCATGGCTAACGTCTTTGTATGTGCTGTTACTCTTCATCGTCATTGAAGTATTGAATCTCTTGAGCACTCAGTTTGACATCACCATTGACGGCCAATCTGCTGGGCGCATCGTCTTCAAGCTCTACGATGACGTCGTCCCCAAGACCGCGAAGAATTTCCGTGAGCTCGCGACTGGACAACATGGCTTTGGCTACAAGGGATCCTCCTTCCATCGTGTTATTCCCAAATTCATGCTCCAGGGTGGTGATTTCACCAATGGAAATGGTACAGGTGGTAAATCAATTTACGGCGAGAAATTTAAAGGTACGGCTGACCCCGAAAGCTATACTCCTGATAGCTGAATATCCAGTCTAGACGAAAACTTCAAAATGAAGCACGACAAGCCTGGCATGCTTTCCATGGCTAACGCCGGCAAGGATACAAACGGCTCTCAGTTCTTCATCACTACTGTTGTGACGAGCTGGCTCGACGGTGCTCACGTCGTTTTTGGTGAGTGGTTATCTTACGAAGAAATTCATGCCATTTTCTAATAAGATATATAAGGTGAGGTCGTAGAGAATTTTGACCTCGTGAAAAAGATCGAGTCCTACGGCTCGGACAGTGGGAAGACCGCAAAAAAGGTCGTCATCGCTAACAGCGGTACTATTTGAAGTAATGGACTCTAAGGAAGTGGTCGTAATTATGTACATATGTATCAAAGCAAAATCGCAATATATGGATTTGGAGCGACGTTGATGACAGTCGAATTAACATAATTTTCTTGCTTGGGAATCCCACCTACACATAGGTAATGGTTAAGTGCACTCTCCACGTACTACTTGCGCCATAAAAAATGCCCAAGATATTGATTTACTTGTCATAGGTTGACATTGCCTACTGTTGCGCAAAACACAGACATGGTCAATGCTCACCAAACGCCAATCAATTTCATCATGTGAACCTGCGCAATGCAAGTGGTGTCCCTTATTGTTTCAAATAGTCTGTAAGTAAAGCACGATTTTTGTATGTATCATCTGTTTGCCTCATGCTCAATGTGCTTCTGAATGTGGTACTCTGTACGACCGTATACAATGAACTCGGCACATCAAGACGGCTCCTTTCATCACCTTCACTGTCTATCTTCCTATAAGTTGTGAATATGGTCTTCCTGGGAGTGGAAGAGAGCATTATTTCTACTCCATCAATGTCATGGCTTTGACTGTCATACAACTTATGGATTTCATTCAGGGTATTGTTATTGTAGAAAATCAGACTGATCTCCAGATATAGCCAGTGAAGATAGCCTGTTCGTAGTCGAGAACCTGGGAAAATCCAGAGGCTTATTAGATAGATCTGTTTCAAATAGCAGTAAAATTCAATTGGTCTGCTAAGACTCTGTCGCGAGGGATCCAATGCCTTTCTGATAACTACAGAGGAACACCTTGATCCTTCACTGGGGGTGGCCTTCCGTCCCCTACCATGACTCGAACACCAGCACTAGTGACATCGTCAACAGTCAAATATACATAAGCTGATTGGTTAATTTCTGTGAGTGAGACACAATTCTCGGATGATATACTCTGTTCGTACCTGGGCCAGGAGGGAAAACGCGGTTATTGGGAGGGGTTCTGATCACCATTTTCTGTGCACGTCCTGATTTTGTGCCTAGTTTAGCAGTCATGAAGACCAGACGGTTACTTGAATGGAAGGCATGACTAGAGTAGCCCAAGTCGATCAGTGCAACTAGGTAAAAATTGTGGACTATGCTGGAATCAACTGAAACTGAATGGACCGACCTTTGATGGAAGATGCACGGGTGTCGAGTCCCGGGGGAATGACAACGTCCACGGTATAATCGTGATTGAAATCTAGTTGCTGAGGGACATTTGAGAGCTGGGGACGAGCGACAGTCATGTAAGGTGGATTCAGATATTCGATGCGGAATTCGCTGTGGAGTAGATTTTCAGATCGTGAAGATGACAGTTCAATTATCTGAGAGCCTACCTAGGCCAAATTGTAGTATTGATGATACCACCATTAGGATTCGACCCACCGAGTAAAATATTACTGAAAGAATGTGGTTAGTCCAAGGTTGGTACTCAATGAGAATAATATTAACCCTTGTGGTGTCAAGGTTACGGAAGAATGATAAAGTCGAGGTATTTCACTTGCAGGCATCCCAGTATTGCTGATGCGTTTTCCAAGGGGTGCGTCAGGAGTATAGAGCGAAGGCGTCAACCTATACAGCCGGGCAAATACGTCACATTGATATTCAAGGGATGAGAAAGAATATTTCACATACGCAGGATGATCAGCATTGGAAAAGCTATTAACCCCCGGAGCAATCGGAACAGCATCGTACCCGCCATAGCCAGTTTGAGCACCATTGATGATGAGGACCTGCCCATTCGGCATTAATACCATCTCATTCAGTATCCTACTTTCCAACATCCTTTCAACCTGCCAACCACGCTTAATCCCTTCTGGAGTGACAGTAAGTCTGCTGCACTGATCCGATGTAGGATCCTGAGTGGTGAGTTGGTCGAGTGGAGCAAAATCACTCTGGTTGGATCCTCCACAGATGAGTATTTCCGGAGTGTAGTCAGGAGGGTGGAGAGGCAAGAGAGTTGACGTGCCATCATAAGGGTTACAGGCACGTACACCATTTGGTAGATCCGGTAGAATCGTCTCCTCGTCCTTCTCGATATCATAGATGATGCTTTGATTATTGGCTTGTAGGAACAATTTACCATCCGGCAGCGAGAAGACACTAAAGCCGATGAAGATGAGGTTCTATGCTTCCAATGAAAACACAGATTCTTCTCACCGGGGGAACAGATTCACTGGAAAAGTACGATTCAAGAATGGAAGAGGTCGGGGCTGTCCACCATCCTTTCTCGGGAAGAACTCTAGATTGTTGGCTGGATCATCGTTGGCAAATATTACTTGCGTATGTGAGCCTCCAACAATTACCTGGTGATTTCAGTCAATGAATGAGTAGTACCTTAGGAAGAACTAACCAAGGAACCGTCAAATATTCTTGCACTTGATGGGTACCAACGATTTTCAGCCATCGTGAGATGATCGAAGTCCTCATAGAGTTGGCATGTAGCGCCAGTTGGGTCGAGGCAAGGCTCGAAGAGCCTCAAAGTCATCCTCCCGTCATGGGGACCAGTGATATTAGCGGCATCTCCACCGATACTGACCTGGAATGCCACTATGAGTCGAGTATGTAGTATTAAGGGTAACGATGGACGTCACCATTGTCCCATTACTCAGTATTGCACCTGAACCACAGAAAGTATCTGAAAGGACGTTCAAAGGAGAGGCCGTATTAGTTTCCAGGTTCCATAACGCGCCCAATGCAGGGTGGTCATTGATTTGCAGTGGGTCAGCCGTATAATTATCAAAGAATATGGCCAGAGTGTCTGAGACGATGATAGACTCAAGGGCAACGATTCCTGAAGTCCCATTCTGAACGAAGTGCCATCCTAAGCCATTTTGGTCGGCCCTTTTCTGAGCATTCGATAGGGATAATGCTCGAATAAGCAGTGGCAGAAGAGAAAACGAGAACAAGGTTGTTGGTATCTGCATCATAGGGATGATTCCCTCGATGACACTACATCCTGTTTAAATATGAACGCTGGTCAATGGACTTTCACCAATCTCTTCACCAAGCGTACATGTCCAGGTCATTGGATTGGATCTTGTGAGAGAGGCTGCCTGCGACAGCGAGGACACGGAGTAGAGAAGTGTATATTTGCCCTGGCAGGATTACACACCAGGTCATAAGAAGCGATACCGTGAGATGACTAGGTACCTCGGGAAGCTCTAAGTTGTGGGGAGAAGGCGGACAGTACATGGTTTTATGAGAATGCAAAGACCTGTGTAGCTCGTATTCGAATGAGAACTTGGTCCAAGGATGATGGAAATAAGGCGGTGGTCAAAAAACAAGATCAAGGCTTCTGAGAGTTCAATTATCGAGAACTTTGAGGGGCGAGTTGCAGATCTCGATCCACATCCTATGTCCAACAACGATAATAAGACAGACAGTTTTTTGAGCCGAGGCACGAACAGTTGAACCGTCGTTGAGCGGTCAATGTTTGTTAACACAGTAATTCAGGCCTTTGTGAGAATGTCATATTCATCAGATTGCCTATAACCTGTGATGCTGGCGTGGTAGTAGCGGCGCACGAAGGCGACAAAAAATTTGTACAAGAATAGATCGATTAAGAAAATCTATCACCCAAATGCAGGTGTAGAAACAAGGACAAACACATGGAGGTCCTCGTGATATGATCCAATTGCTGATATCTCCCGCCTCTTAAAGTTGTTCCTGTATAAACCTGGGATGTGGGTCAAAAGTTTTGTCTTGGTTTTTTTGACCACCGCCGTATTTCCGTCATCTTTGGACCAAGTTCTTATTCCGAGGATTATCTATTTTTTTTCGAAAACAAACTACATATGTCTTTGCATTCTCATCGAACGTGTACTGCCTACCATGGTTGCTCCACTAAGGGCACATACAACCTCCTCATCTCACGGTATTACATTCTGATATCAACATTCCAACATTCTACATCCCCTTTGCCCCTCGCGCCATCTTTTGTACCGATTTTATCGACACTCGCTGTTCTCTTCCCTCACTTGAGACCATCTGGGGACAGAATAAACTTACGCACGCGTGGATTGTAAGATTCAAACCTATACTATTTCAAACGCACTGTTTGTGCATCGTATCCTTCCGAGCTCTCTGTCTGTTTCCTGGACACTCCAGAAATCTTGAATATCGGAGGATACCCTCTTCAGAACTTCTTCCTGACGACTGCTACCTCTACAGGAAGATCCATTCCAGGATGGAGCAGAAAACGCTCTTTCAGTTAAGCCAATGGTGTGATTTCGATTATCCATACCCTGCGAGTAGAAGGCATCATCCAGTCCTTATGTAGCTGTTCTTACAAAAGCAAAGGATTTTGGTTCCCAGGTCGCTCTTGACACTTATCTGCGATTTGTCCATATGATTAGGGCTTTAAACAATTTTATCGTCTTTGGCCCCACACTGTCATGTTTGTCGCTTCTCTTGGCGAGAAAAGTACAACTTACATCATCTAGACGGGTCAGGTGCTATCGACCTTGCGGCTATGGCTTATACCTCACTGGAATCCTGGAATTCTTTATGATCATCTATCGTTCTCATATTATACGTACGTCGCGATTCTAGGTACATTCGTAGTTGGCTGAATCGATCTGAGCAAGGCTTCAAATGTAAGAGACTTGTCACCTCTCCACCGCGTATGATAGGCATTAACTGCAGAGCTATCTTACTGAGTCTAGAAACATCTCTTTCTGGGGTAATGCCTACTTGTTTTACGGTCGTATAGATGCATTTAAAGAGGGACGCTATCAGTTGGGAAGGCTGCACTGAGGGGGCTATAATGTTGTATCGAGGAGTAAACAAGTAGGGTACAACTATACTGTTAGTAAGGACACTGAGGGTTCGATTTTCAAACACATTGATTATTTCAAAACCGGAAGGAACCAGTCCTCGATTGATCGCGTCATGGGGACTGGCAATCGGCGAGATGATAGAGAAGAGATTTTTTCGAAGCTTGACCGACACATACAGGACAAAAAACTCTGGAAAAGTTGCATACCTTTGGCTTCTACTTTACTTCCTCAGTTTTTGGCTCTGATTTTCCCGTCATCTCAGTCCCAACATCTCAGTCCCGACCACAGCGTTTCCCCATTGTAAAGAAGAGGAAGGCAGAAGTCTTCGTGAACTCCTGATGAACATCAGGGCTCCTGCCCAGTATTGACTATCACACTGCACGTGTAGGGAAGTTAAAGCCAGCCAACAAAATGGGTGACTAAGAGGCATTCTTATCCTCCAATGATATAAGGGTTTGTAATATCAGAAGCTCAAGTTCAGCTAGACGCCGAACAAGGATGTTTGAGGTATGGCATAGCACATTCTCTCGCACCCTTCTCTCCTATGAAATTGTGAGACCGGGTCTCCCTTGAGAAAAGATGGCTTCTCTAGTAATCGACCTTTCTGGAAGATCCCGTAAGAGACCTACCCTGACAGAAGTATGATGGGTTTGTCTGTTTTGGATATTTGAATGTATGCAGTGAGTACCTTTTTCTTTTCGAATTTCAGCTCACAAAGAGGACCGACCAGCCTGACAATTTTCATGACGATGTTCCAAAAGCCCAAAGGCTCACCGAGGGCTGAGTTTCACCATGGGCGAAGCAAGAGTGGGATCTCGATGTAGTAATTGTGAGATAAGATAAAATCCAGTACGGTATTTGTATACCTTCTAAAAATTGAGCGTACCAGTACTTACTGCTCAAATCGATGGAGTACATGCTACCATCAATCAAGGCACATGTGGTGGACCAAGAAACACCATTGATGACAATGTGATCTTCTCTTCACCCCAGTTTTGACCGCTTCTCTACCAGTTTGGGTAATCACCATGGGGTGGCTCTTCAAGGGTTAAGCAGCGCTACAAGAATACAGACCCCTTCCCAGGGTGAATTTGTCGCAATTTGCACTGAAGCCAACCAGCTCGCCCCTTTTAGAAGTGGGGTCTGATACTGAGCCCCAGTTGCTCTTTTTCTTAAGAAAATTGAATCGGGCTCAGGGAGGTCTACGGCTAAGGGCCGGGTTGGAACCTGTCCTGACGCTTGCATTTGCCGAGGTGCGCACAGAATGGACCAGACGAGCAAGCCACTGACTTTGATACCCTTCAGACCAAAGCTCTATGCATGTGAGATCACTAGTTTAGTATGATCATCTGTGGCTGGCCCCTTCACTCGACTCCATAGATTCTACGGCCATTTCGAATTAACTAGAAATCAGTTCCCGACCAAGGTGTTGGATGGTTCATTGTAATGGACACGCTTTCAGGATATGGCATCCTTCGACCTGTCTTTCCATCCATACAAGGACTTTTGAGGTCAAGCCGACAAGACAATGCCATGAAAGCTCAAACATCATGAGCATGAGCCCACGTCGCCGAGGATAGAATTTGAGAGCAGGAGTCATGCTCGGGAGGTTCCAAAAGCAGTTTCGTTTCCAACTGCTTCCCTCTGTTCGAGCAAATGTGCAAGCACATGGAAGTATTTTGATGTAATGAAAGGCAAACAAAACTGAGTGGTATCATCTTGCTCCCCAAAATAAAGGTGTCCGATGTGTGATCCATCACAATCGACTGGTAGTCCAGATACCAACGTTGCAGGAAGCGCAATCATTTTCACAGCACGAGCACTATAGGACTCAGGAAGTTCACAGATCCAAATGGGATAAACCAGAATTACGAAGAGTTCAGATAGGTAAAAGAACTGACTTGCGATACATACATTAAACAATAAACCTGTCCAATGATGGAAATATTCACTCACTCGTGGAAATTGCTGCGAGAACCATCTACTTGTTTCTACCCCGTGGTAAGCTTGCAATCGTATTCTGGATTCCGTCTTTCCAAACTGCTAACTCCCTCTCAACATCTATTAACAACTTCCTAACCTCATTCCCTACCTTCCCTCCTTCATTCTTGCCACCTCCAAATCCTATCATCAATTCTCCTCTCGCGCAAACAAGCGTTTCATAAGCCAATCGAAGACGTTGAGGACCTGATGGAGGGCACGAAGCTGTCACTTTTTTGTGGTAAGGTGGCAGAGAGGTAGCAGGTAAAGCCGAGGAGGATGTAGGCGAAAGGGCGTTCTCGACCAGATGTTCTGGGGATGGTTCATCTACGCTTAGCAGTTTTCCCAATTCTGCAGTAGCTAGTCCACGAATCGGATGACCATAAGTCAAAACTTGATTGAGAGCATTACAAGTCCTCATTGCGGAACGGATAGCTTCATCAAGTCGCTCCTGAGCCTCCGCCAGCGAGGTCCTAATACCAGAAGATATTTGTACCTGAGGCGAGTCAAGTCCAATGGAGCCAGAATCAAAAGGAGAGCGGTAATTTGTGATAAGGAGTGTAGTGTGGAGGCGAGAAAGTGCAAGCAGAGGATGTGACGATGGAAGGACTCGAATAGACATTAATATCGAAATAAGTCTGGTTGTCAGCTGTATTGCTTTCGGAGGGTCTATCGACAAAGAACCTGATTAGTTTGGATAGGCATGCAGACGAAACAGACAAACCGGAAAACTGTAGTCTTGTAGCCTTATCCAGGGCTTCTTGTCCTATACGGACAGCATCTAGGACAGAATCGGTATCTTTGACGATGGCCCCGCACTTCATGCAGCAAGTCAGGGGATTTTCTGACAAGATTTGGAATTTGAAACTAGAAGAGTGTTGACCAGAGACACACCCTCGGTCGGTAACCAACAAACCCCACCACACTCCTTTGCACAATACATTCCCTCCCTAGGATCAACACATGTATCACCTCGCACTTGGTTGCACAAAACACAATCACATGTGAAATGATACGTTGTCTTCAGAGCCTCTTGTCGCTGAACTCGCGGAAGGGTAGAGTCGATGTAGGAGATTGAAATCTGAGCTCAATGTCTGTCAAGAGATCGAAAAGCAGGTTCACAAAACTTACCTCTTCATTCGCTGCAATGTCCTTGACTGTGACCACCTCCACCATTGGCTCGTCTTTCTTCGACCAATATTCACTGCGAGGAAAGACCAAAACTGCATTAGGTTCACACGAGTGGTTGAAAAGGGCTACAGTGGGCGAAATGCAGACACCGATTGGTGTCAACGATGGGTCAGTGACTGCAAACGCATTGGTAGTGAACTGCATGAACTTAACAGCCAGTGCATAAAGACACAGGAAATATACTCACTCGGGAAACAAGGTCCACAAGAGCAGTGATATTATCGATCCCATACACAGATAGGTCTTCGATGGATTCTGCGCCAAGATATTGAACCAGGGCATGGACCATATGTGTGTGGAGTTCGTAGGTGTGCCGACCTGCTGAGAGTGATGTACGATCTATTTCCAGGAATACATCATCTCAAGATAATGGAAATATTCTGAAGAGAAACCTACGAGATTGCATCATATTTATTTCTTTTGTCTGTGATACAGCCAAGTCATTAATATTTCGAGTGAAAGTGTCGGTACTCACCCATAGATTCTTATGTCCCTTCTTCTGCCTTTTCCACAGAAGCCTACCCAAGCTACGAATCGCATCACTTGGTATCGACCTCTCTGTTTCCTCACTTCCTTTTGAAACACTAGGTGCCGAGTTGGCCCAATTTTGTAAAGCAGAACATTCATGTTTATGCAAAGTCCAATCGCATATCTGACATTCCTGTTATCTTGTGAGTGGAAATTCCTGTAACAACCACAATGAAGCCTACAGAATCACAGTAATGGACGAGTTTGCAGGAGGTGCATCGTTTGAGCACCTTGCCGCCTGATCCTAGAAAACATGCCGAGCAATGGGTGGACAAGTAACGCGTTGACAGACAAGAAATGGTTCGGGTTTCAGCAAATAGGATTTGACCTGAGTTCAAACTGTCAGGTACGCCGCATTTCGCGCGAAGAATGCAAGATTCACCAGGACGAAACGCCTCACAACTCCAAATTCCTCTCCCTTTCGATTTTTCCCAGCGGGTTTTTATCCATGTAGGAAGATATTCCTGTAAAGATGGGGGTTCTATTGAAACCTCTGGCTGTGGGTGTTGAAGCTGGTCTGCTTTGAATTCATCGGGGGAATTCACTGGCACCGGTGCGTCTGCTGTTCCTGACCGATCCAATTTTCGCATGGCATCATGTATTTTGTGATTTGGTTGTACCCCAGGACGAACTGCCTCCTGTTGAGAACGACGAGCCTTGAGTTCTGTGAAACTAACCATTGTTCAGAAGTTCAGAGACATACTGAATTAACTTATATAATTTCATCCGCTTATAAATCGGGCATATCACCCACTATAATCCTGATAACACGATACTAAAAGATCTCAGAATGCGCCTCAAGGCAAACCATTAGGCACGCAGACGTGGAGGCAACGCCAGTAATATATCTTACTAGTATTTTGACCGAACCGAAACCCAAAACTTAAGCTACAGTTCGTTATACATAAGACAAATCCAACTTAGAAGGTACTAGGGCGCTTAGCAATAAAAGTCGAGCGGATTTTTCCAACGCGATGAGGGAGAGGGAACTTGAGCCTAGGTTCGAGAAGCTGCTTGATGTACGGACGACGGACATCAGATGCCTTCTCAATCTCAACAACCCTGAGAATCTACTTGAAAGTCAATCTTGATTTGCTAAAGGACATCTAGAGGCCCACCTGGATAGACCGGAATCGGGCACGGTGGCGGGCAGCCATGTCCTGATAAAGAGTCTTCACAGCATCAACTCGGGAGACCTCGCGAAACTCCTTGTACATGTTATGGGTGCCTGAACGAGAGTCGTATCGGAGCCAGATGCCAAAGTTCTTGACCTTCAAAGGCTTTCTCTCGTGAATCTATGGAAAAAGCCACAAAACATGCGAACAAAACCGCATGGATAATAGTCAGCAAATCCTGCTCCGCCTGCCTCTTGAGGGCTGCAAGGGACATCAAGAATACACACAACGTTTACACCGATGATTTCTCCACTGGCCTTCTTGACCTTCTTGAGTTGCCTATGGGAAGATCAACCGCTGGTCCTGGGTACAGAAAAACAATGAACAAACCTCAGGAAATACCAGAAACGGGATTTTGCGACTACCTCATTGGGTGCAAAGATGCGCATACGGTAGATTTTAGGGGTAGGCTCCGATTCCGTGGGGAGATGGCGGCCGACAACTTGGTACTCCTGGATAGGCATTTCTAAAAAAAATATTAGGTCAGTCCAACTCACATCCGATCTGTGGGTCTACACATCCAGCCCACTAAGTTCACAAAGGACATATAGAATATGGACTATGATCTCTGAACATAAACCAAGACCTAAAACTCACTTGAACTGGACTGCTGGAGGTCTTCAACGAACACTTGTACTACTTGTGTCGGGGTGCTCAATACTTGATTATTTGGTCTTCTGTTTGGGAGGATCCTCTCGGGCCGATATCATCCTTATTGAATCAAGTATTAATTAGTTCATAGAAAACCATGATGATCCAACGGCAATGAAGAACATAACTTTATACTAACTGGGAGTGTGCTAGTCTGCTTCAAGCCAGATTCTCATGTTGAGTTTTCATTCTTTTGAGAGAAATACAAATTCATCTCCACACGTTGCATCGGCGTGGGCTAACGAAGTCGGAATTTGTCGGGTACAGATGCAAATGCACCTTGGCTCACCTTACTCCCTAGACATCTCACTTTGCGTTCTTTGCTATCTAGATAGTATGAGTAGAATTGTATCTTGTCAGTCATCCACATTAGGTGGCTTCGGCATTAGTACTGGGACCATTAGTACATACTCATATCCGACTCTTAGCCATACTTTATTCTAGGTGATAAACTGTTAGTTGTCTGCTATATCAGGTGACGTCTGAGCTACACTTTATTCTACAACACAATCTAGGTGCTCTCGTTCGTGGCAAGTGAAAATTTGAGAGATTACTATGATGCAGTTTGTTAATTCTGGTTGTATTTGCCTATCACGACGACTTTGATATTAGTCATCATATCAATGTCTTCCAGGATCGCCCTACAATCCTTTTCACTCAATAACAAAATTGCTGATATCTCGCCACAGGACGAAATATTTCGCTTCGATGCAGAGGCCAATAAGCAAATAAATCGTGAGGCCCCATGGGGTAATGAGTGAGTTCACCCGAATCACGCTGTTGTCGCTCATTTAGTGTGGTGAAATACAGCCCTCATTACTTCAAGACATGCAAAATTTCTGTAATCGCTCTCATTAAGATGGCAGGCAAAATCTCTCTCCTATCTGCCTCCAATTAATGCGATCAACAGGTGATTCATGCCCGGTCTGGAGTGCCACATGAAATCATGGGTCTCATGCAAGGAAAAGTAATGGGAAGCACTCTTATCATTATGGATTCTTTCGCCCTTCCTGTCCAGGGAACAGAGACCCGAGTAAACGCCGCGAATGAAGCCAACGAATACATGGTGGAATATATTGAGAAGAGTGAGAAGGTACCCTATTACCTTCGACCTGAGTCATTATCACCTTTTCAGCTCACATTTCATTCTAGGCCGGACGTTTAGAAAATGCCATTGGCTGGTATCACTCACACCCAGGATATGGTTGCTGGCTATCCGGTATCGACGTCAACACACAACTGAATAATCAAAAGTTTCAAGATCCATTCGTTGCTGTGGTGGTAAGTCCGTTTAACAAGCAACATCATCCATACAAAAAAAATCCATTCACTCCACACCACAGATCGATCCTAACCGCACCATTTCCGCCGGGAAAGTTGATATTGGCGCTTTTCGCACATTTCCCGAAAACTACACCCCTCCCAGCGCTATCGCCTCAGAGTACCAATCAATCCCGTTGAGCAAAATCGAAGATTTTGGTGTGCATGCGAATCAGTATTACCAACTAGAAGTTGAGATCTTTAAGTCGAGTCTAGATAATGATCTCCTCGCTATGCTCTGGAACAAATATTGGGTGAACACGCTCAGCCAGAGTCCCCTCATCTCTGTGCGTCACAGTATTTCTCTAGCCTACACATAGAAATCTAACATAGAGGTTATCCTAGAACCGAGCTTACGCTGTTTCACAACTCAGCGATCTGCAGCAGAAATTGTCCAAAGCCCAGGGTGCCGTCGCTAACACCAGGGCAGTACCACCTCTATCGAAGGAGAAAGAAGGCAAGGAGAAAGAGGAAAAGAAGAGGGAAGAAAATCAGTTAGCGAAGAGTGTCAAAGACAGGTGCGTTTGATTCAAAAGAGTGACCCGTCTCGAGGTCTGATACATACTGTTTCATTTCTATTTCTATTCTTATAGTACAAAAATTGCCGCTGAGGCACAACACGGTCTCATCTCCCAAGTTTTAAAGGATTACATCTTCTCACAACGACCCAATCCTCAACCAAAATCAGAAATGCTCGCTGGTTGATCTTGTCCAGTACCTTGTGTCCTTATTTTCTGTATCATCATTTCCTATGTACACTAACTAGTTCACAATGGCCAGAAATCACATGTATGAAACTTGCCCTGCATTGTGTCAGTCATTCTAGAGGTTCTCTCAGTCTTGATAATTACTCTACCTGAACACATAAAATCAGTATCTGATCCTCCGTGGTGGGTTCCAAACCCTTTTCGTTCCTGGTCCCTTCTCTTTAATATAAGTTGAGTCCTCAATTCAGTAATGAAATTGAGAAACTTGACCCAATCCTAGACTATTATGGGTTGTGTGACAAAAGGATCGCGTTCGTACAAGGAACGCAATAAACTCAGGTGCCTAAATCATATGGCAATGTCAGACCATCCCTGTAGCTCGGGTGTAGTCAGTAGTGTACCACTATATAACGCACCCACCGCGTCTTAGCACCTGTTTGCTTGTTGCGGTATATAAATACAGAACCCTCTCTCTCTCTCTCTCTCATATGGCAATGCACACTTCACACAAAGAGATAAGAAACCCCACCAGCCCAAGATGAGTCTACTTGTCACATTGTTATTCACCACAAAAGTTTGTGCACCGTGGTTGAATAATCGAGTCGCAGAACAAGTACTTTCCCAAACAAGAGCCTCGTCTTTGACTCACTAGACTATCTATTCACTCAACTCATGCGAATTAATGATACTTCAATACCAGATAAAATGAATGCTACAGCGAAAACAAAAGATGACAATACAGGGTAATCATTTGAGATTATTCAATGAATGAGGGGGAAATGATAAAAAAATGAAGTACAACAACAAAGAGCACTCTTCAAATGAGATAACTTCTACAAAGAAATGCACGTACAGAAAATTGCAAACGAGTGGACGCTTTTGGAAGAAATGACTGAAGAAACAAACACATGATCTATCCGTTCCCTCCACTTACTCTCTCTGTTCAGCTTCACCATTTTTTGGTCCTCCTTCCCCTATCACGTCTCTACTCGTTGGTACAGGACTCGGATCAGTAGCCACTGTCCCCCAATCACCTCCAAAGTCGGACTCAAACGTTGTCGTACTCTTCATCCTGTCCACAACCACATTTCCACTAATCGGTCTCGAATAATCCACATTATCCCTTAAACTCATCACACTCCCTCTCTCCCCTTCGTCATACATCCCTAAACCATCATGGTGTTGTCCATTCCCGGGCGCAAAACCAAGATTCCTCAATGACGATGCTGCACCACTACCTGTACTCCCCACAGCAGAATAGATACCTCTAGGAGCTTGGCATTTAGCTGCTTTTGATACTCCTGAGCCACTGCTGATACCACCGTCACCACCACCGCCAGGAAGCATACGTGGGTTGAGTAGTCCTTCAATACACGATGATGTCTCCGTCGAAACAGGCGAAGGTGGACGTAATAAACGACCCCCGATTGCTGGTGAAGTCCATATATCCTCAGCTTCATATTCATTGTGCGAACCATATTCCTGGTGCGTTGTAAACAGATGATATTCTCCCGTTATATCCATCGACATTTGAGGATCTTGGATACTCGAAACGGGAGATACATTGCCGTCCCTCTGGATTGACATAGGCGATCTTAGTGAGGGTATGGGTATAGCATTTGGTGGGTTAAGTAGTGAAGACGGTAGCCTGGGGTAGTGTAACTGAGTCGAGAGCTCGCCCATCGGCATTGATGTCGACGCCGCTATCGACCTCCTTAGCATTTCACTATCATCGCTTGAATTCACCCATCCAGATTGACATGAATTATGACCATGTGGGCTCCATTTCATCTCACCACTCTCTCTCACTCTCTCGTTCGACTTGACATTCTTCGACATCGTTTTCAACTTCCCCAGTAACCGTCTCCCACTCGACTTTGACCCTCCACTTCCACTGCTCGCATTGCTCTCAGGCATCGTACTGGGAAAGGGGACATAAGTCGATGAATGGAGTCCCTTCAACTCTGTCGTGGGTGAATTACATTTCGACCACGGCTCCACAGGGTCGATTTCGCCATGGTCATGGTTGGGAGATGAGATCCTGAGCTTACTAACAATCATTCTCATGTCATGGTCTGAGGACGACGCCATTACTCTTCTCCTTCCTTCACCTTCACCTGTATTTCCAGTACCATTACCATGTCCAACAGATGGAATAAGATGTCCTTGGGTCGATGAGTCACCCAAACTAGCAACCGCCTCTGAATCAGCATTGGGATGACCATGGACACTCAAACTCGAGATGAACTTCGTGCCATTGGCGTCACCGAAGGGATTACTATGACCTATACCGGCACTTCCTATGTCCCCAGCTGTCGCTGCCCGAGTGCGATATGAATGCAAATGATTTTGTGGTTGTTGAGGGTACTCGGGAGCGAGTGGCTGTGTTGGGCTACTCATATGGTCTGCCGACGAACTCGGCCAAAAAGTAGAATCTCGCAGATGAAGTGGAGAAGGTAGGGAAGGGAGTGAGCGTGTTGTATCATCCAACGGTGATGCATCTCCTGTCAGACGACTCATTGGTACCGCTTTCCCGACATTTGCGGAAAGTGTGTATTCCACGCCAGAATAAGACGTCGTGTGAGCATGACTTTGAGGAGGGTACATCCCAGCACTTTCATCACTCGCACCACTTCCAAAACCACCGCTCGTTGCACCTATACCTCCATCAATTCCATTACCATCAAAGCAAGGAAAAGATGGAAACGAAGCAGGTACTGATCCACGATTTTCAAGCATCACTGGATCCAAATATCCCGTTATACCAACACCATGCGTCTGAGAGGACGGAGGTCCTTCGTCACCACAAGTCATAGCATCTACTTCCTGTCTCAAAAAGTTTTCTCTCGATCCTCCAAAACCTACACTGTTGACACCACTTTCTATCCCTCTGCGACCATTCCCATGGTAATGATGTCTCTTGCACATGAGAAAGACAATAATCATGGAGATTATGACTGCAAACGTCCCAGCCAACGCAACGCCGATAATGGCACCTGTATGATGCGCGAAAGCATTTTGATTGGGACTGGGATTATCGGAAGAGAGAATACCAGTCTGAATGATGGAGCTATGGGTTATCGATAAACCAATGGATGTGCGAGTTCCATATATGGTGGAATGTAAGGAACTAGGTTCGGGTGCTGTGTCACGCTATAAGCACTGCTCCATGCGGTAGAGCGTGGTACTCACAGATAAACGTCGAGATAGACGTTGTGGCGCCTGTATCGGATGTATGGGCCGGAAATTGCGAAGTGCTGCAAATTTTAGATATAGGAGGTTGGAAGCCACCAGCAAGAAAGCAGTTAACGTACAATAAGAAGGATGCTGTTGAGTTTAATTCGTGGGTGGTTGTGGGAAACACGCCGAAAGAGGTGTTCAACGAGGTCATCATATCAGTGGATGCGAAGGGTGAGGTAAAGGAGATAGGCGAGGACGAAGAAGGCAACACGGAGGAGATGAGCGTTGAGTTAATTAAAGGAGGCGCTGGAACTATATTCGAAGTTGTCGAGGACTTGGGAGGGAGTGAGAAAGAAGTGACCATTCCTGTCGTGGTGTCTTCGAGCGTGGTGGTCGTAGTTGTGAAGGTGAGAGGAAACGTCATGGAGGAATTAGAAGAGGTATTTGGAATCGAGATCGTAGAAGCATCCAACTGTGAAACCAAGCTCAGTGAGCATCCAATCTATCTGAAGGCTAGAAATTTTGTACCGAGCTTTTTTTCGAGACACTAGTTGTAACAGGCGACGCCCAGCTGCTCATTGGTGAAACTATATGTGGTTTGATTAATGTTAGGTCTGATTGTCATGAGCCCGCTGGGCCAAACAGACCAGCGTCTCCAATGGAATTACTTTTACCTTGATATGGTGTTTCTATAACATCAAAGTCAGCACGTTCTAGCCCATATTTGGGTAACGAACCTGAATGAACTTGAGGAGAGGATCTCGTGGGCACTATCAAAAACGTTCGTTCAGAAGAGAACAAAAAATAGCTGGAAATAACGTTACTTGACAGGTGTATGGAAATTGAAGGCAAGCCTGCAACGAAACAGATAACATGAATCCTAAGAATGACCTGCCAAGTAGATGACATCACCTTCTGCCAAGCCTGTGGTTACGGGCGGGGCTGCAGAGGTATCTCAACTTCATGGCATAGTGTGGAAGCGAAGGAGGGCTCACTGGAAAATGGATTCGTCTCGCTGACCTTGCTTTGGAACGGTGTGGAAGTATCACTGGGACTATCTCGTGTATGAGATGAGGCTGGCATAGCATAAGAGAAGTAGAGAACGTACAAAGGCATAGAAGTCTGCCGAAGACGAAGAAAATCTGCACGATTGGGATGCTGCCTTTTGCTCCGCGTGTTCCCGCGCTGGAGAAAGAGACGATCGCCCAGCAGTGTTTGGGATGAGACATCTCTAGGCAGATGCGAAACAGACGACCGTGATTGGAAATTTGCAGCACACACAGGGTAAGACATTCAAAACGATGCTAGGGAAAGCACTCGCAAGTCAATTGCGCTAGCTAACCCGAACGACCAGCGGTAGCAGGAGGAAAGAATACCATCACGCTGCAGGACATAATATGGAGAGTTTGTACGTTAAATCCCGGCCGATAATTATCGTTTTGTTCCGTCGCCCGCCTCGAGGCCTATGTCCCCATGTCAACAATTCTCATGACCTAAAGAAAGTCAACAAAAACAGCTTGTTCGGCTCCCCTCACGGCTGTCCATTCTACCCACCAGTACTGACCCGGACAGCCGGCAGACTACGACTGGATATCCGGGGGGTCACGACCTTACCGTGTATCCAGAGTGTAGGTATTGATGTCGCTGGAGATGACTTGAAATCTGCGGCGCAGAGGCAATTCAATCCATAACTCCACTTGCATCACACGATAGGGATCAATTGTGACAGGCAGATCAGTGTCACAGTCCGAAATAAGGCCGAACAACTAGGAACAACAAGTGGAAGTCTGCTGACTCTCTTGGTCACACATTGAAATACACCCTATTGTGACCTTCAAAGAAAAAGAATAACTGTTAGAGAAATAGGGTAGCTGCTAACAGAAAAGAATTAAGAAAAGGACTATCCAATGTTGAACTTGGAAGATGTCAGAAGATAGATGTCTGTTGGAATAAGACCAATCAACTGTTGAATATGTGATCTGAAACTTATCTCTTATCTAGAAAAGACCAAAAGATAACCAAAAGATGAGTGAACTGAATGATTGTGGCCTCAGCTTATGTACTTAATTCCCTGTTGCAGTGTGATTGCTAATTTCAGGAAAGTGTCATTGGAATAGTAGGGAGAATGAACATAATTCTAAGAGGACAGAGGAAAAAGGAAAGTTGATCTTGGTTGAAGACAAAATTTGTCTAGTATGAAATATAGCTTGGAAAATTGGAAGAGAAAGTAGAAGAGGGATCAAATAGATAAATGAAATGAAAAATCAATAAACTTATAAAATAAATAAACTTTGCTCTTAGATATACTCTCAACAGTAACAGTTATGTATAAACTTGAATAACATTCTAAGTTTATTGATAAGACCAAAATACATTACACTTGGAATAATACTTTTAAGTCTATTAGAGATGAGGTTAAAGTTTACAAAATAGAGTATACACTAGGGGTATTAGTAAGGATCGGGATGGGGTAGGGATGAGGGTAGACATTAATTACCCTTGCTCTACCCTTGTTCTGAGGGGTAATCACTGGCTTATCCTAGGGTTACCCTTGGTGGGCCCTAGGTAAGCTGCTTCCTGAAATTAGAGAACCAAACGTCGTCCACTACGTCTTTGAATCTGAGAAGCTACTGTTTGATGCATCTATGCTGAGAAGATGGTGGTCAAATGAAAGAATTGATTTCCCACAGATAACTATTTGATAATGGTCTATTAAATTGGCAAGTCTGACTGTCACCTTATTCTGAACGGGCCGGATACCCTGCCGTCGTCACCTGCCACCTGCCATTAACCATTAAGGAGCACTTGAGTGCAATGACAAGGTTTTATAAGCGAACTTTCTCTTTCTTCAGGAAACATGACAGAACTTTCCCTCTTCGGAAAATTACCCTTCTCGTCTAACCCTCTCCAAACCAGATCCGCCGTCCAGCAATTTCTTATCTCACTTCTCAACTCTCTGGCATCACATACTTCTTCAGGGGGAGCACGCATCCATCTCGGTTACACTGGTACACATTTTGATGATATCGCAGCTCAACTAGAAGGGTTTTCTAGACCCATATGGGGTCTAGCATCCCTTCTCGCTGGAGGATTCGAGTATAATGGGACTCAGCGTTGGATCGATGGATTAAAAAATGGTAGTGACAGGACCAGTGAGGAGTTTTGGGGAGATATGAGGGATAGAGATCAGAGAATGGTGGAATGTTCGGCGATCGGATTTGCACTGAGTGTTGCAAAGGAGAGGATTTGGGATCAGATGGAGGAGAGTGGGAGGAGGAGCCTTGAAGAGTGGCTTGGTGGGATGAATGATAAGCAGATGCCGAATACGAATTGGTTGTGGTTTAGAGTAATTTTTTCCTGCCTTGTTTTCATGAAAAAGCTGATGATTGGCGATAGGTTTTTGCAAATCTGGGGCTGTCAAAGGTAGGGTCGTTCAAGTTCGATGCGAAGCAGATGAAAGCCGATCTTGATCATCTGGATACTTTTTACATTGGTGATGGCTGGTCTAGAGATGGACCTGAAGGTGTCGTTCAGCTGGACTACTACTCCTCGTCCTTCGCGATCCAGTTTGCACAACTCGTGTATTCCCAACTTGCGCAAGGCGAGGATCCAGAACGGTGTGAAGAATACCGCAGTAGAGCTCGTAGATTTGCACAGGATTTTGTTCATTACTTTGATGAAGAAGGTCAAATTACAGAGTTTTGAATGCATTTATCCAGGACCCTTACCTTGGATATGAATAGGTCGTGCCATTCCCTTCGGGCGAAGCATGTGTTATCGTTTCGCCATGTCTTCCTTCTGGAGCGCCCTCGCTTTTGCAAATGTCGAACTCCCAGCCCCTCTGACCTGGGGTGTGATTAAAGGTATCCAACTCCGTAATCTTCGTTACTGGGCAAGACAACCTGGGGCGTATTATCCTGACGGGACACTCACGATTGGATACTGTTATCCTAATCACAATATGACCGAGAATTATAACTCTTCTGGGTCGCCTTACTGGTGTTGCAAATCCTTTCTGTGTCTTGCGTTACCTGAGACACACCCCTTTTGGACAGCCAAGGAGGAACCTTATCCTGATTCTTTGCGCAATACGGTCACGTTTCTGAAGAAGCCATTGCATATCATGGTCAATATGGGTGGACATACCTTCCTTCTTTCATCTGGTCAACAATGCTCCTACCCCGTCAAACAAAGTGCTGCGAAATACGGGAAATTTGCATACTCATCTGCGTTTGGTTATAGTGTTCCCTCAGGCAATGGAACACTTGAGGAGCTAGGCGGAGACAGTATACTTGCGCTGAGCGATGATGGTGGCGAGACATGGAAATGCCGTCGAGCGACGAAAGAAGCAAGGATTGAGGAAAGCAGGAAAAGTGGTGGGTTGAAATGGTTGAGGTCAATGTGGTTTCCTTGGCCTGATGTGGAAGTTGAAACGTGGTTAATACCACCCCAAGTCGAAACTCCACATTGGCATATCAGGATTCATAGAATCAGAACTGGAAGGAGTTTAATCTCAGCGGAAGGGGCGTTTGCAATTGATGGTCAGAGGCCGGAAGACGGACGTGCTTTGGAACCTGTGTCTAAAGCGAATAGTGAGGATTTCGGAACTTTCGAATCAGGTGGGGAAGTGCGTGTGGCATCTAAGGCAGGCGTATCGGGGATTGTGGCTCTAGAAGAATCTGGCATCAGGAGAGGTTGTGCTTTGAGGACGGACGCGAATACGAATTTGATCGCTCCAAGAGCGGTTTTGCCTATACTTATGGGTGGACATGATGCTAGCGAGGGAAATCTGTGGATTGGAGCTGGTGTATTCGGATTACCTAGTCTTGATGACACAAGGGGCGCTCCAAGGGGATGGTTGAAGGCTTGGGGTAGACGACCTGAGATGAAGGATTTGAAGGACTATGTCGAAGCTTGATAAAAAATCATTGTTTGTAATTGAATGAATATGAGGCAGATATAAGAAATGGGATTACTGGTAACCCCCTATCTAGGTATCTGAAACCCCCTATCTAGGCATCTGAAAATGTGGATCTAAGTCAAAATCTAATGCACCGGCATATGTTTATCACTTGTGCCTATGACACAGCCTATAACTAATTCTGTGAAGTATTGCATTCTGTTAAAGTATGTTAGGCTCCCTCCCTTCAACTGTTTATGGGAGCAGCGAGTTATATGGCTGCACTCTCTTCCTCCTGGAAGCAGTAAGTTATTTAAATTATTTATTGAATTTTGTTGAAGTGAAAAAGATAATGTAAATTGACTAAGCATTGGTTAAGCATCACCGCTCGCATACACATATCACTCCCATGTTCGGTCGCATACATACCACTGTCTTGTTCGGACATGTGCCTTCGCTACGCATGCGGTAGGTAGTGCTACAGAACACCTATCCACTTCCTTCTGCATTCACACGTAATCCAGAAGGAGTCTGGACCACTCCAGAAGCCCAGGTGTAGTCAGTTCCATACCACTATGTATCCCGTGGCTCGTCTACAACAGATGACTCTCTCTTCAGATGATTTGACATTCAGAACCACGTCCGTGTTACTATGGATACCATTGTCGCCATATCTCGAAAGACTGCCACGTAATTTTTTTCTCCGTCTCCCATGGACTCTTTGCTCATGTTCAGATCTTTTGTCCTTAATTATGATACCACGCCCTTCGTATGATAATTGACGTCACCGATACTCCGTTTGAATTTCATGAGTTCAGAACTCTGATGTTTAGGGCTAGATGATTAGATGGAATTCTATTAATATTCTTGGGTGTGTGGATGCATCTTCTTACCAATCCTTTTGATTGTCAAGCGGGGCCCGGTGTCTCAAGGTGCATTACAATTTCTGGATTGTGTCAACATGCAAAACTGATTGTGGGTGAATGCTGTCATTTATAGATGCCCCTAATTTTGCCATAATTCAGTACGGCGCATCTGTCATCGGTTCTGGCGTTTTTTTTTTTATCAGACTAGCCGTTATTGGTTGTGATACATATCTCCAAAAGGGTTTCTGTATTCAAGCGCCACATTGTCGTCTGCTATCTATTGCTGCCGTTTATTCCCGATGAACAAGGATTCTCGTGGTACTTGCAAACACAAAGAAAACCAAAGGCTTATAAGAGGGACGCCCTCATATTTCTTTCTACTCAGGCCGTTTTTTGTACGGATTCCTTCTTCTGTCGGTCAAGAAGGTATTAGCGATAGTCGGGCTCTACTTGTGCATTCATCTATCCTTTCAAACATGATTTCCCTCGATCTTTGTCTCTCCATCTCTTTCTTCCTTTTTGCTCTGCACTTTTACCTCAAGAAAGCAAACCCTTATAGTTCGCTACCTCTCCCGCCGGGACCGAAGGGTTGGCCTATCATAGGGAATTTTCTGGATATGCCCACCGAATTTGAATGGAAAACATATCATGAGTGGTGTAAGAAGTTCGGTGCGTTTTGACCTTGGTTTGTTATCATCCTTGACACTGACAATGTTCTGACAGGAACCGATATCCTCCATGTCCCTGTGTTGGGAACAGATGTCATCGTCCTCGACACTACTGAAGCTGTAATGGAGCTCATGGAGCGGAGATCCTCTATATACTCTGATAGGTATATTTATTTTTGGAATAGGATGATCCACATATCAAACATAGCCTTCTCTGTTTGACAGAGCTAGGATGCCGATGGTCAGTAAGTATTACTATCACATTGGAATTCGAAGATTCTGATGTGTATAGGGGAATTGGTATGTTGACAGTAGCTTTGATCAATACCACACAATGCTCAGTGTAACAACTGACTGTTGCATAGATGCACTGGTGAGCCATCGTCGGGAGCCACTTAATAAATGTCGACCATACAAATTGTAGGTCATTCAGTGTCGGCCTCATGCCTTACGGTAAGCTAATTCTACCCTTCACAAAACTACTTTATCTGACCTTTGATTTATCGCGTAGGTGAATACTGGTAAATCATGATGCATTCCAGTAACGCGGGTATAGTGGTTGATAAACGAGATTCAGGCGGAAGCACCGCAGGTTAATGCAACAGATTCTCCATCCGACTGCAGCCATGCGTTTTCATCCACATGAACTTAAAGCAACTCACCGTATGCTTCAAAGATTCCTAGACAATTCAAAGGACATAATCGAGAACCTACGCTAGTAGGTACCCTGTCTTATCAATTGCTCCATTTATCTTGCATTCCAGTATGGCAGGCGAAACAATCATATCCATTGCGTATGGTCTTCCTATCCAACCCAAGGATGATATCTACATCAAAACGGCTGAACAGGGTGTTCATCCCCTTGTAGCGGCGGCAGTCCCTGGAGCTTACCTTGTTGATATGCTCCCTTGGTTGAAGTACATTCCAGAATGGGTGCCTGGTGCTGGATTCCAGAGGAATGCGAGGGAATGGGGTGTATTGGCTATGCGGATGGTTGACTTGCCTTTCGCCGATGCTAAGAGACAAATTGTGAGTTACAATGTACATCTTGGTTTAGACTCCTACACTTATAGATCCTAAAAACAGGTTGAGGGCACCGCTCATCCTTCTTTTACTTCATTTGCTCTACAAAGAATTAATGAAGAGGATGAAGCTTATCAGGAACCGGTTATTCGCGGTAGTGCTGGAACTATGTATTCTGGTGAGTTACCAGTACAGGAAAGATCTTCACCGATGACACCAGTTTTGTTATCTAGCTGGATCCGATACCGTAAACCATCCACTCTTCTTTCAGATCCTAGATTACTAACCAAGTTTAAATCCCAGACTGTTTCGGCCATCACATCTTGTATCCTTGCTCTCTTGGAAAACCCTGAGATTCTTCATAAAGCTCAAGCCCAGCTCGATGCTGTTATCAAGCCAGGATACCTACCTGACTTCACGGATGAGGAAAATTTGCCATATATAACTGCTCTCACTATGGAAAGTCTTCGTTGGAGAGATGTCGTCCCCATTGCCATCCCCAGGTGCTTGCAGGTCGATGACGAATACAAAGGTTACAGGATTCCCAAAGGTTCCATCGTGATTCCAAATGCGTGGTATGTTCCTGATTTTTTACTGCCATGGACAATGCTCAGAAATTCTAGGGCTATGCTCCATGATGAAGATGTTTACCCGGATCCCTTTACTTTCAAGCCTGAGCGCTTCCTTACTAAAGACGGCAAAATTGACGTGACGATTCGGGATCCACGTCACGCATGCTTTGGTTTTGGACGACGTATCTGCCCCGGAAGACATATGGCGTTTTCAGCTATATGGATCGCGCTTGCCTCTATCCTGTATTCATTCAACATTGAGAAAGCCAAAGATGAGTCAGGTGAAATTATTGAGTTGAGCCATGAATATCTTTCTGCTCTTGTTATGTAAGTTATCCTATACGTTCTGAAGCATCTGTGTGAACTGATGGTCTGAAAACACGAAGTTTTCCTAAATCTTTCGAGTGTTCTATAAAACCTCGCTCAGACTATCATGAACGTGCTATCAGGTCCGCCGTCCTGGAGCATGACTTCGCAGCTGACTGAATTTGGGTTACGCTTGTTACCTTGAGGAAAGACGTATGAGCCGCCTATCCAATTACAATGAATATACATGTCATTTTCATTTATTATGTCTTCCAAATACTGCGATAGGAATGCCTTCATGTATAATATATCTCGATCCTACTAACTGATTAGTAAACTTTACCTCAACTTCCTCCCTTTGGCTATTTTGCTTCTGCTGGAAATTCCGAAAGATGAAAATAACATGATGTCACTGAGTGCGAGATCATTAATCTTGAATAAGGAACTAGTATTGACAAGTAAGACAGTAATAGATAAGTCTTGTCTTACCTGTATAGCGAAAACTGCAGTGGTTATAATATAGACAATGACAAATGTTGAGAACAGCACAAAGGTGGTACTAGAATTTGATCGGCATTCTTGGTCCTCAGCCAGACTAACGTACGCGTTGCTTGTTGCCTTCAATCTCTTTTCTCCCAACATCTAGATCTATGCTCAATTGGACGAGTTTGAGATGGATTAGTTCTACCAACCTCATTACCTCTAATGTTGCCGATGCCACCATTCTTGGTCTCGGCCTCAGTATCAGTATTGCATAAAGGACAATTGATGACTCAGTAGTCACCAAGGTAGAAGGAAAGAGACGATAAGAACTTATATATTGAATGGTCGGTTGGCTGGATGAAAACAAGCGGAACAATTATAGTAATATGCAGTGTGCGGAATGCATCGGTCTGATCCGCTGATATGAATGTAGTAATCTGATCCGCTGATGCGAATGCTGTAGTCTACTTCAACATTACGTCGAAATTTTAGGTTCACAGCTGAGTATTGACCTTGTCATCATTTATTTTTCTTTTCAAATCGAGAGATAGCATGACAATGGAAACCTCGCATAACACAGATACAATATTACTCGGGAAAGATAGTGACCTCCACGAAGCTCGTCCATGAGTTCCTTCATCAAGTTCACTATATCCAGATTTCTCAAACCATAATACTGGAAAGACCTAAGATACATCCCTCTGAGATCACCGTCAATCGTGGGATTATCAGTTCATAGTTCAAGCTGTATCATTGACCGCTCCCAACAGATTGATCTTGAATACTGATCACAAGGGTCATATCTACCCTTGGCCATTCACACATCAGCTGAGAAATTTGGAGGTAAATAATGCTACCAAGGTATGAGGATACAAAAGTAGGAAATCCATTTATCATAAAGGTGCCGGCCAAATGAGAACCAGAGGATCACTATCGGATGTGTCTGAATCGCAATAAACATAACAGAAACTGGGCATGTCCAAAATTTCCCACATAAAGCCTCTTGTCTTCCGGTGCTGCTGAAAAGGAAAACCTGAGAGGAAGACTAAATACGAGCTAACTCAACCTCTTTTACTTCCTATGGAACATGCAGGTATCTCCTTTTGAGTTCGTCAACTGACAGATCATCATCTGGACGATGGTTCTCCTTAACCTATATAAACTCCAAGCTCCGGCTCACCGTATCGGATATGGTGTAGTGGCTAACATTATCGCCTCTCACGCGATAGCCCGGGGTTCGATTCCCCGTATCCGAATTTTAGAGAAACTATACATAGTCACGTGACCCTGACTTCTCGACAAGATTTTACCGGACAGCAAAATTAAAGTGCAATGATGTCCCGTTCACTGCACACCCTTCGTTCCTCCCTAGACTCACTTAATCATAGTCATAAACTGTGTCTATACAGTGAGCCTGTTTTCAAATCCTTGCTTGCGTTCAATCCAATGGATTTTCGACAGGCACGCGAGGCTACGCCCAGGCAGCTGTCAAGGCGTCTGCGGAGACAGAGGCTGAGCATTCGTCTACCATGGAACCGACTAGTCAAAAGCCACTCCGACGAGATCCCGTATGGGGTCTTCGAGAACGATTTGGCCAGGTTGCTCAACCAACACCACTTTCAAAACTTAAAACTGAACCCCACTTTGCTACACATCTGAATATGATATTTCAACCTCTCAAATTTAATCCCGAAATTGCACGACGCTGTCTTACACATGCAAGTCATCCGTCATCGATAAATGGACATAACGCTGCAATGACATTTCTTGGTTCGTTCAAGTTGATTTTCCCGACTCGACCACCACCAGTATTGACATCATTACCAAATTTCTTTACGATATGGTAACCAGGTCGACGAGTGCTAGAATCCTACCTACTCCTCTATCTCACCTCCAGCAAAGTTCTACAACCTTCGCATGACTTCAGATCCATTTCTCAATGCACGTTACATACGTATACTGTTGGCCAGCGTATCGGCTCGCGTTGGGGTCTTGGACGGATGATGTTTTGGCAGCCGACTGTCGACAAAGAAAAGCTCAACGACCCTCTCTTTGGTGATTCAATAGTGTTGAAGGATAAGCTACTAAGGAGCGTCGGGTTGTACAAGGTGCAAGGGGATGCTGTGATGGGTATCATCGGTGCTATTTACGAACAGTTTGTGCGCATTCTCCCTATTCTCCTTATTCTCCTGTTTCCTGATTCAACATCTTCTGTTTAGGGTGCATCTGTTGCACACAGGGCATTCCATACGCGGGTATTGCCCCATTTGTTGCAAGATGAAGAGCACGCTGGGCTGCCTTCAGTTTTCCATGATGAGGTTCGGGAGATTTGTGAGAGGATGGGTGGCCCAGAGAGTGACTTGCGGACGATGCCGGAATCTACTATTCAGAGTTCCCAGTGATTTTGACATAATGTAAGTTGTAGAAACTCCTTTGCCTAGATAGTTTTGCTGAGTGAACCATAAAGATCTAGTCATATGCATTATAAATCATTGTTAGAATGCAAGTAATCGTTTCAGTGTAAACGTCGCACCCACGGTAGAATAACTCCTCAGCCTCAGCAAAGGCACCCATCTTCGTGAATGAATAATATACCTCTGGTGGAAGTTTTGGTACAAAGGCTTTGAAGGCGATAAATGGTTAAAATTGAAAGATCTAGGTATGTCCATGTTCTGGGAAACAAAAAACAAACAGATACAGTCAGTCAGAACTAGTGTAGCTGCAGCTTAAGCTGGTACATGTCAAAAGATAGGCATATCAACTGATGTTCACTATTGATAGACAAGGTGCTGTTATCAAACACAAAGTGACATGCCAATTTCACAATGAATCAAGGTGATTAAATCTCATTTTCGATCTCTTTTAAATCTACTCTTGACCCTCCTGCTCAATCTCCCTGCCTTATGTTCTATTCCGTGCCCTACCCATGCCATGTCACGCATGTATCTCCACTGCATCAATCCTCTATGTTTCTGGTGCGATTCTTTTGTTCTCTCGCGCTGAGTCTGAGCGTCTGAAAGGAACTCATATCTCTGCATGTCGCCTCTTTCATCGCCTCTTTTTATCCGCTCTTGCTGCGACATCCCAAACTCGCCGAAAGATGAATGAGATTCTGGCTATATAATAGTTGTGCATGGCATTCCAAAGTCATGAGTGTAGTTTCACGCACCTGATCCCGAGAGTCTTCGCCCCTTTTAGTACCATCATCGGGTATTACAGAATATTGCGTCTCGTCAGCTTCACCATTCGTCATACCTGCATTCAAATTCTCCTGCTCTTCTACACAATCCAATATTTCCATCACATCTTCCAAAATGTTGTTTTGCGAGGCCAGAGACTGGTGGTACCCACTCAATCCACGCCAGAATCTTAATCTCAGCATGATCATTACCCCGGGAACAACTTCATCGTCGTGGTCATTGGTGTCAAAGCTTAACTCATCCGACTGCGGAAGGTCCCGGGCTGACTGAACCTCGGCGGAACTTGACCCGGTGGCAGCAGGACGTTCTCGCCTGATGGGAAGTTGGACGGCAACCTCTTCTTCGTCTGGAATGTCCTTCAACCACAAAACGCTTCGAGCTATTGTAGTGTCTCTACACAAGTGTGATGATCTGCGGAAGAGAATATGGATGCAACAGGCATAGCGTTTCAACACGGCGAGTCGAAGTGGTTTCAACGTATCCAGTGCATGAGATTGATGCTTTGGTCGCCACTCAGCCTCAGCCCCTCTTCGAGCTCGCTCGAATGCCGAAGGCCACGGAGGTGTGATAGTTTGAGACGCTGTAAGCGAATCTGTCGCAGAAGTAATCGATGAAACAGAGTCTGAAAGACGGCTCGCAGTCATATTGGAGAGAGCAGAATGATGTTGTGATTCGGCAGCCTCTACTTGTCGCTGCTCTGGAAAAGAACGGTAGTGGGTAGGATGAAAGGGGAACATTTTGCCCTTCGAGTAACATGAACAAAGAACTAGACGACATCCCGCCAGATCACTGGGAATTAAAGTCGATGCGACACCTTTCTTTCTCCTCTTGCGCTCAAGGTTTCCGACATTTTCTGAATGCAGTTGATTTCCTGCGTCATCATCTAGAGCTGGGCTCGGAACGGCAAAAATCCGAGGATGAATCTCCAGTGTACCAACATCCCATCCTAATAGTCGCCTTGGCAATCTACCCTGAATACTCCTGAACATCAACTCAAATTTCAATCGACCATACCCCACACCGCCAATTATGGGTAAGGAATTTCGGTAGTAGGATCTATTTCTGAAAATGGATGCAAGTGGGAGAACAACAACACCAAGTATTTCAGAATGTTCGTTTGGTATGTCGTTATGAACTGCGATTATCAAATTTGTTGACACCCATGAGCGAATGAATTTCTCGGTTTTTGCATCAAACTGAAAAAGCGAAAAAGGGTACATCAGGTATGCCTCTGTTCTAGTGTAGAAATGCGCACAAGGGGATTATCTGATTTCATCTTGGTTCTCGTCTTGTATACTCTCTGATGGTTTATCACAACTTCACAATGTGCGCTCGGCAAGTCATCTGCATCTTCCTCTTTTGCTTCTTTGGCGCCTGTACCTCGAAATTTCTGCACCCCTAACTCAGATATCTGTTCAATACGAATGCTGAGGATTCCAGAAGGAAAATGGAGGAAAAGGCGATTAACTTTGGAATGAGGTCCTCATGTTTCTGCTGTGCAATTTCGCCCGTCATGTGCATGGAATCCGGAACAGCCCAATCTTCTCCGGTATCCAGGTTCTCCGCAGCCCTAGCATGTGTGTGTGTTTGATTTGGAGGCTGAAGATCGATACCCGTGTCATTTTCCCCAGCCCGATAGACCTGCCGGATGAGGGCCTCACATAATGCCTGATCTGCCTTGCCTTCATTATTGGTCTTCACCTGCTCATAGTTACCCACACTGTGCAACGTTCCTTTACTGTCTTGAATGTGTGTTCCCTCGTCGATGCAATCCAAATGTTGTTTGAGAGTTGTTTTCTCGAAATACCCACACTCCCAAAGAATTTTACCTAGTAAAGGCTTGGCCGCGGAACTGTCCGTGCGAAATTGATCTTCACGGACCATTATAAGGTTCAGGGCTTCTGAAGAGTGCATGAGTTCTGATAGAGGAACGTCGACCATGCCGACCATGCCATCGGCTGTGAAATAATTAGAAAAACTCCTTGCCATCGACAAGTACTTGAACACGACTTTGCACGTACCAACATCCCAGACCTGGATACGAAGAGTTTCTTGAGCGTCTACCTCTGGTGGATTGACAAGGATTGCTGTCGTCTCCTCCCACACAGGATCCTTGTCTCCGCTGATAATCCTATCGTTTGGCTGATCAACTCATACGTTCAGAAAATCTGAATTTCTCAGCTTGCCGAGTAGCCCATAGAACCTTCCCCCACTTACTCCATCCCACAGTGACATATACATCACTTTTTCTTGCACTGCCGCCTCCAATCTTGAATCTTGAAGCTTGTCGAATTGTCACAATGATCGCGCCCAATGCATCTACGTCCATCTTTGACGTTCCCAACAGCCTAGATCGTAAATCCAAAGTTGTTGATTTCGGAGCAACATATCCAGCGATCACTGAGTTGACATTGCGTTGCAACCAGCCGGACAATATAGAAACATCCATTTTATTCACAGTATGTTCGGTCAGCGGTGTGCAGTCTATTGTCACCTTGGGCTGACCAAGCAGTGTCAGAGTCACCCGTACCAGAAATGGTGGATTTGGTGTGAGTTGTATCCTCATCCTCACCGTCCCCAAAAACCCTGTCAACTCGACACATGCTGGTACATCAAGGCCGCTTGACATGTAGAAGACCATAAGCATATGTAAATTTGTTGATCGACCTTTGAGGCCCATTGTTGGCGTAGAAGGCCTAGAGCGGTAGGCGAAAGCTACTTCAAAGTCCATCGATCCCCCTTTTTCATCACTTGTTGGACCGGGTATCAGGGATCGGATACCAAGGATCCGTATAGGCTCGACACCTTGACCTATATCAACTATTCTGACTCTACAAATGGCTTCAAGAAGAGAATGTTGCAATGAATCTTGAAGTGAATCAGCGATGGATATGAACAGTGCTGGATTGATCATCGGCCAGACTGAACGGAAGAGAGAATTAATCCATTCAGCGGAATCACTACCAAAACCTGTTTCTTTGAGGTGTGAACGTGATGGATGCTGGGATGAAGGTGGTACCTGATCAATGGCAGAGTGGTTATTACAAAGGAAAGACACACAATTGAATCAATCTGAACAGATGAAGGCAGAGGGAATAACACAGTGGCTACGCCAACTCCGATCCCAAAGAGGCAACAGTCTGTTACTAAAATGAACAAGTCGGCCAAATGGAATATTTGTCTTGACGAAAGACATTTCAGAAGCCACCATGAGAATAGAACGAGTATCGCGCCGAACCCTGCAGTAACTCCTGCAACAAGGGCAGTTTGTATCCTAAGATGGTCTAGGTATGAATCAGAATTAGACCACCATTCTACACGATCAAGGATCAACCCATTTTCACATTGCTGGGGACAATATTCTTGTGTCGGGGCTCGGTGACGTTCTTCCACTGTGGATAGCGATGGTGGAAGTTTCTCGAGTTCGAGGTCCGTTACATCGTGGACGGTGAGAGGGAGGTTAGTGATGGGATCTAGAACTTCGCGCCTCCCATTTTCATCGGACGGCATGTCTGAGCTATGACTAGTTATGGTTATCGTTGTCGAGGGATGAGATGAGTAGGTCGGGGTCGGAGAGGTGTTTTGGAACATGACGTCATATCAGTTATTCTCGTCGATCATACAGGCACATCCATCCAATGCAATGTCAGTTTGCCAATGTGACTTCCCATAGGAATCTGGGAGAATCTGGGAGTGTAACACAAACCTTATATGGTCTGAGGAAATCTGAGAAAAATGCAATTCCCATAGCAATAGTCCCTGGTTGTGACATCATATTGTCACACACACATCTTGTGCATGTTTTATACTGCAACACAACATTAAGAATCACCTCTCTTGAATCACCCTAAGGATGAGCTATTACTTGCAAGCTGTGCAATGCTTGTGATTCTATATCATACCAATATGCAATGCTTAATAACAATATCACAAAATGATTTGGACTCGCAGTGCTGACCTGCATCTTAACAACTAGGGTTAGACTGTCTCACATCTATGTCACCCAGGCCTATGGCTACAACTATGTTACTAGACCACTTCATCAGATATTAATAACTAAAGTCATAGACCTTTTGTTTGAATTTTCACTGGTGATGAATAATAATCATGAGCTGCTTTGTGAAATGACAGAGGTACTATCTTTCCTAGATGCTTGTGTATTTGTACACCATGCAACAGTACACCCTTCAGATCTCGTTCATGCACCAGTAGAGAATTTGATGTCCAAACCTAACATCCTTAGGCTTTTGAGGATGTTATAAAATTTCTGAGCCAAATGTTGTCCATTCCTTCTTCAAAATCAGAGAAGCTGCTACTATACACAACCATTTTTGAAGATAATGGCTGAGGGAGAACGATCACGAAGTGAGAGGTAATAATGTCACCACATTATACTAATTCATAGATAATTATCAACAGATCCCCACCTTAACACAATCCCTCCAAGCAACATACATCAACACTACAAAATTCTGCCCTTCTGGACTCCCAGCCAAGAACGGTGTTGTATCACCCCACCCCAACGGATTAACAGCAGGTATAGCAGTCCCATTGGCCGTGACATGACCCTGTCCCATAACCTCCCTAATTCCGTCTGCAAAGTCCAAATATCTCCCATTTCCCTTAAAAAGCTCCTTGGAGCTCGATGATGGGGCAAAAACATCTGGACGCAAAACAGCCATCCTGTATACCACATTCGCCATCAAATTGCTCCCCGAAATCTCTCCAAAGCCATGCCCATCTGCCGATGTATCATTCAAATAATTCCTCAACAAATGATTGTCCAATGTGGAATCAATGACACCATCGACGATCTCCTTGATCCACCCCGTTAGATCGTCAATAGCCTTCTCTTTCCATTTTTTCTCCTTCGCAGACCAAAATGCTGTCGGTAAATGCATCACCGTAGCTAGAATTCTAGTCATCCCAGCGGCAGCCCAGGCATTCCCCGTTGACCAAAGTCCAGGATCAGGAATAGGAGGACCAACAATGTGCGACCATAGTCCATTGTTAACTTTGGATCGCAAAATTTCTCGATACAGCCCACATTGCTCAACGGTAGCATGGAGCAGAGTCAAGTTTGATGTATACGCAGCGTAATATGCAAGGAAAGGGGGTGCCATGTATATGAAATCCGACCTATAAAGCAAATCAAATTAAAAATCGCCCTCGTGCTAGCTTAACGTGTGCACAGGTGCAGACTCACCATAATTCTGGTGCCGCCACACGATGCGATATTGCTCCATTCGACCACCTGGGCGCTTGATTCATAATATACTCAACTTCCCCCACCGACGCATTCACATATGGCGCTCCCTCTTCAGGCGTTAAATACTGACCCAACAACACTGCGCTTACCCCAAGACTAGCTGGATCACCCACAGCACCATCTCCATCCGCCAATCCATTCACCCCTGTTCCAAGAACAATCACACTTTTTGCATACTCTAAGCTTCTGATTTGTCCTCTACGAGCTTTAAGATATTGTTCAGTAAGTGAAAATGGCTCGGAACCAAAGACAGAGATATCTGGATCATAAAGTTCTAAAAGGGTCTCCGAAGCAGTGCCGAATTCCCAAGAATGCGAAGGAATTGATTCCGCCAAAGCAGCAACTTGCCAGATATCGAAACCAGGATCCAAAGTGAATGGGAATCCAGGTAAAATACTGGAGAAAACAGGCTGGGCCACGAGAAGAGACGAGAAGAGCACCAAGCCACAAATGAACATTTCCAGGAGACTAGCAGCAAGCTTTAACAAGCACTGGTTCTGGAAGACACATTCACATGTATTCGGCAGCTCAGTAGCTTTTATCCAAGGAATAGCTCGGCTACGACGAGATCCTGAGAAAAATCATCGATTTTGACAGCAAGAACCTCAATCGACCACGAGGTACACAAGTTGGGACCGCCGTTCTACCTCGAAATGGACATCGGGACGGTGGTCGACTCCGACAATGGTCTGTTTCCTTTTGATAGAAGTGGCAGAAGTTGATGGAATTGTGACAGAAAATCCGTTCAGCATGTAGAAATTGATTCACCCCCAAATCAAAATATAAATAAATAAATAAACTCGATATTGGACTCTGATATTCGCTTTGAGCGCGGCTGAATAGATTTTCGGTTCCAAACATCGAAATAAGACTTCTAGAAGTACCAAACATCCAAATCTCATGGTGGGCATATAATTGTCAAGTCCCAATTGGGGTGCAACTGTCAAGTCAATCAAAGTCACACATGGTAGGAACACATGGCTGCAGAAATAGCAATGCTGAAAGCTAGACAAGTCTACAAGGTGGTACTGAGACCACTGGGCAGAAATGTAGTAGGATCAAAATAGGTTTATGCAGTAAAATAAAAAGAGAATGTCCAACTGAAAAGACACAAGGCAAGAACTGTAGCAAAGGGATTTACTCAGGTTATAGGGGAAGATTATGAAAAACATATACATCAGTAGTTTGGCTAAATCAGTCCATCTTGTTTGTGCAATTATAGCATCTTGACAACTTTGTCTTTGGTAGATTGATTTTGTGTCTGCTTTTCTTAATAGTAACAATATATATAAGGTTTATATAAAATGCCAGGACCAGTGGAGTAATCCCTGATCCCTCTCTAGGGTTATAGAGATAAAGACAAGGAGAACTCGACAGAGTCCCTCTATGAATTGACTAGCTATTTATACATGTACATATGGCTGTGGCTAATCTATTCTAAGAGTGATTATAGTTGTAGAAGTATATGTCTCAGGAGTCACCTATAAAGGTAGACGACTAATGTACTATCTGTAGAAGTATATGTTTACAGGTAGAGTCAGTAAACTAGAATCTTAACAACTACTATTCTTACCTCAGGAGTCACCTATGAAGGTAGACAACTGAGGGCATAAAAGTAGGCTAATAGGTTAATATAAGAAAACTTGGTCTTTATTCTATAGAGAAGAAAAAGGAAGTTAGAAAGAAGATAAAACACACCAGTGTGTTGATCTGAGACAATGGAATGGTGACAAGTGATGTGATGTCATATCATCTAAAGTGTAGCAGTTTTGTTCAACAATAGTATCTATATGCTACTATTTGTCAAGTCCTAAGTAATTCCCCACATTAGACAGCTTCTGTCCACATGTTCTCTCACATATGGCAGCTGCCTGATTGGCATGTGATCCTCCTTAGATCATTACTCAATCTCTCCCATGCTTGTCCTTTTTATGTTTATGACATTCCCATGTTGTAGTTATCATGTCATAATATCATTAATTAGTTAATTAATTGAAGAAAAGAATAAGTACCAGAGCAAATTATAATATAAAAGAATTTGAAAAAGAAGGAGATAATTATGTATAGAGATATCACAAATGGTCACTTACTAGTTTGTGATTGCTGAAGGTGTTCTTCAAAAGGTTCAAAAATGCAAAGTAGATAAGCAACAAAAGATGTTATTAAGTCTGAGGTCTAATCCTCAGAGTAGAAAGCCTTATATACATAAATAAGATGGTCTGTGCACTTGAACAGAGCATCACATGTCTACTGCCTATTGTTCTACATATGGTAGTTCTTTTGTGTCCAGAATAGTAATAACTTAATCATAAAAGGAGCAGTCCTTGTTTGTGTTCAAGGATTGATGTGTATATATGTGTAAGAGTTTAGTCTTTGGTGAGCAACCTCAGACTTAACTCCACTCTAAGTCAGAGTTGACAAAGAGAACTCATTAGAGTCCTTACTAAATTGTGTACACTACTTATGCATGTCCAATTGTTTGTCCTTGTTTACTGATCTGACTATATTACATAATTAAATAAAAGAAAAAGAAAAAGAAAATAAATATTGACTTAGAGGGATTTGGGTGATTCATGACAATATGGGTAATAGATTAGTGTCATGCCAAACCTTGAGGTCCTTGTATCTCCACAGGATCTTATTGCCCTAAGGTCTATTTATAGTTGTCAGAAGCATATTGAAGAGAGCTTCCATGTGCATGTAGAAGCAAACATCTGCATTTGGCAGTTCCTGAGATATTTACCAATCAGTGTCCAGTACTGATTAACTGATATCTTGATGAGTACTGATTGCTTTGACACATTTTGGGCATCGTTTGAAAGGTCTTCTTGAGGGCTTTCAGACACATCTTATACTGTGGGAATCATGCAAGTATTCATGGAGTTATGGCCGAATGAAGTTTGTGATAGCATAGAAGTTTCTTGCTTTTTTTAATTTTCTCTTTTCTCTTTTTTTGGTTTTATTTAAGTAGCCACTCTGTGTAGCTACCATGGTCTCCAACAAGCCTTATGTAATAAATTATTGATTTTCCAAAAAAAATTGATCTTCTATGGACATCAGAATATGAGATTTGATAGTCTGTAGTTTGTTTGTCAAGCCAATTTATGGCTTTCAAAACCAGAGTGAAATCGGGTCCAGATATGGAGGAATTAATCCTGACTCAGCCTGTACTAGACCAGTTTATATGAACATTCGGGATATTATTAGCATCACAGATTTATTTTTCCGGTTTCACGATGACAAATAAATATAGCATTGCGTCTTCCGAAGAGCTTCATTATGCACATGATTCAATGCCCCAATTATATCTCATGGGAACATGTTGCCCATATCTTACGGATTGGCAACCCTTGTGAAGGGAAATTTCTACCTTTGTAGGGACAACCTATGGCTGTCTAGATGTTCTTTGTCTAGCATAATACCTGCATAACAAAACCAAATAGACATCCACTACTATTAACAGGATTGTCAGAGTCAGGGATATGTATGACATCGCATGACATCTTGAAAACAATGTCATCAGATTACATTAATGTCAGATCCAAGATCAGATCCCCGGTGCGGATAATAGTGCGACATATAGCTGAGCTTGATCGCTGGTGTTCTTTCTTCCTTCTACTTCAAAGTCACTCGCTTGAACTTATTCATTCTAACATACTCCCCCAAATTACCCTGACAGTCGATCTCACAAGTCGTTTCTCTGTTCTCAAGATCAATACACTCTGCTTTCAGAATCATGTACTCACTGAGCCGATTCTTTCAAATCTTGTTCGCTGTCTGTGTTCTAGGATTATTGTTCCGAAAACGGCGAAAGACCAAGTTTCCCCTACCTCCTGGGCCCCCGAGACTTCCAATCTTTGGGAATGCGTTCGATATTCCACTAGTCGATATGACTAAAACTTATCTCGGGTGGACTAAGAAATTTGGTAAGCTATATAAACAGATTCCCAGTATTTTAACAGTCTTTAGGCTCGGACATTATCTACTTGGAAGCACTCGGAGAAAAGATGATCATTTTAAACAGTTATGATGTTGCTAGTGAGCTACTTGATAAAAGGGGTCACATGTATTCTAGCAGGGGAGTATCTATCCTAGATTTTGTTGCAAATATTTACCCGTGAATAAATAGACCACATTCAACGTTCTTAAAGGAATTGTATACCTTCCAAGTTCCCATCATGTTGTACTCCATGCTTATAATAACCTAGAATGGATTTAGGTTGGATTTTTGCGATTATGCCCTATGGCGAAGAATGGAACAAACGCCGACGAACCTTTGTTCAATATTTTTCGGTGTCGGATCCCAATACCTACCAGCTCAAATGGACACAGGCTATTCACATGCGTCTTCTTCCTCAACTTCTCAAGTCTCCACAACAATTCATGGAACATGTCAGACAGTCAGTCCCAAGGAGGATCCATAAATCCTGGTTTGAGTCCATTCATGCTGACACCCCTACAGTGCAACCACCGGTGAACTGATTTCACTCGCTTACGGAATCTCTGTCGAAGCTGAAAACGACTCTTTGGTTCATCTTGCGGAAAAAGCAATGGCAGCAAGTGCCATCGCTGGTATTCCAGGCAATTTTCTTGTCGACATCTTCCCATTACTCAAGTATCTCCCGGAATGGATCCCCGGTGCCAAATTTCAGCGTATAGCAAGAGAATGGAAGGAATTATGGCGAGAATTCGCAAATCGACCATTCCAAATGGCAGAGGAGAGTATTGTGAGTTTAATCCCTCGAAGATTCTAGCGACCATACCTTGGACTCTGAAACACTATGACAGCTGGGTGGTCGGGCAGGATACTCTTTCGTGTCGTCTTCCTTAGACGCTATGAGTGATAACCAAGACGTCGAAAAACAGAAAATGATTGTCAAAGAGACGGCGATCACAATCCTTGGGGGTACGATAAAATTGGATTCAATTCGGATGTACCTCTCAATCTGAGTTTTAGCTGGCGCAGACACGACAGGAGCTACGATCGTCATATTCATTTTAGCTATGACTTTGAATCCTGACGTTCAAGCGAAAGCCCAGGTCGAGATTGATCAAGTACTCGAAAATAGGAGATTACCTGTTGTCAGTGACCTTGACTCTCTACCGTATGTTACTGCTATCATGAGAGAGGTTTTGCGGTATGTTAGTCACACTCGTCTCCTGTTGAATATCTATTTAGTTAATGATATACATAATGATAGGTGGCAACCTTCCAGTCCCCAGGGCAAGTTTTTCTCTGATTAACTGGCTAGCCACATCGATTCACATGAAACAGCTGTCCCACATCTGAACACAGAAGACGATTCTTATTTGGGATATCACATTCCCCGAAACTCAATTATCATTCCCAATATTTGGTAAAGTAATGCCTTCATACAAGGTAATCGAATATTTAGATTATCTATACCTATCAGGGCTATGTCCCGAGATGAAAGTCGGTATCCTGAACCCGAAAAATTCAAGCCTGAGCGTTTCCTCACTGCCGATGGTAAATTTAACCCAGACGCAAATGACCCGTGCGAGTTCGTATTTGGTTTTGGTCGAAGGTCCAATTACTAAGATTTGATTTCGATTTGATTTCACTTACCATCCTTCTAGAAGATGTGCTGGTATTCATGTCGCAATGTCAGCAGTATGGCTGACAATAGCATCGATTCTCGCTACCTTTAAAATTGACAAGTGCAAAGACGAATTCGGAAACATCATCGAACCAATCGTAGATTTCAAATCCGCCAACATTGTCGCGTACGTGTGCCTGCTCCGGTTGTATATAGCATCTTCAGCTTGTTCATTTGTTTCTCGAATTAGGCTTCCATCACCATTCAGATGTACAATACGTCCTCGTTCCTCAGAAAGCGAAGAGTTGATTTTCGCCGTTGCTGAACATGTTTCTTGATCTAATTACTAAGATATTTGTGCCCTTGAAAAGTAGTGTTCCGTTGCTTGTGTACATGTTTAGGAGCGGACAGGACATGAACCCACTAATGCAGATAATGTCTCTTATTGATCAGCAAAATCAGTTTGCATCGAACCATCGTTCTATTTGGGGTTTAGTCTACAAAAAGCAGAGTGAATTGCTTCCTCAAGTGTAAAGTGGATTAATATGTCTGGAAGTTCAATTTCACCCCCAATCTAAACCATGAGATAGACCAATGGATTCCTACTATGGGAAAGACTAGTACAGTGGGGTTAGCTAGATTGTTCAGAGACAATGTCTAGAAGCTACATAGCTTGCTAGAAAGCATAATCTCAGATAGGGAGCCTCAATTTGCAACAAGAATTATAAGGGAGTTGAATAGAATGTTGGAGATCAATACCAAGTTGTCAACAGAATTCCACCCACAAACAGGTGGACAAATGAAAAGAATAAATTAGGAGTTAGAGCAATATCTAAGATATTGATTGTAAATAAATAGAAACAGTGGCCAGAATAGTTGGGAATAGCAGAGTTTGCCTACAACAATAAAGTGCACATAAGAACAAAAGTGTTGCCCTTTAAAACAAACTATGAACAAGATCCTAGGATGGGATTCAAGTTGAGAAAAAAGGAAAGTACAAAGTAGAAGAGAAATTTGCAGTGAGAATGAGGGAGGTGTAGAAGAAGACTAAGAAATGCTATAAAAAGTGCAAGAAGATATAAGGAGATATGCAGACAAAAATAGGAGAGAAGTGAAAGAGTATCAAGTGGACAACTTGGTGCTGCTCAGCACTAAGAACCTGAAATACCAGATAGTTAGCAAACAAATAGAGAAATTCACTGAGAGATTTGTGGGACCTTATAAAATAAAGATAATCATGTCCAGCAATGCAGTAGAATTAAAACTACCTAGTATAGTAAAGATCCATCCAGTAGTTAACATTAGCTATATACAAAGGTACAAGTTGTAAGTAGAAGAACAGAGAAAGAAGATGTCAAAACCAGTAATAATTGAGGGAAAAGAAGAATAGAAGATCAAAAGGATAATAAACAAGAGAAAAGTCCAAGAAAGAGACAAATACTTAGTGTCATGGACCAGCCCAGTCCTAAAATTGTACAACTAGAGAGATGGGAAGAGTAGGAACTTTTCTCTGATGGTTTGGATAAAGCATGCTAAAAATAGAATGGGAAATAAGATTAGACAAAATAAGAGTCACATAATCTGGTTACATAATGGAGACTTCTAGAAAGATTGCAGGAAATTACTTAAGTATACACATAGATAAATAATATTTGTATATAAGTAGGTAGAACAATCTATAAAGGAACTCCATCAAGTTCTCTTTATTCTCTCATAATGTTGAGTATGATAAGTTAGTTATCTTGACTAAGCTTGTTATTACACTTAGTACAATAGAAGAGGTGTATAGTAGAAGGGGATACCTAGGAGAGTAAAGAGAATTTGAGAAATGTAATGGACTTAGTAAGGGAATTTAAAAAAGAATATAGAAGAAATAAAAAAGAAGTAAGATGAAAAAATAATTTGTTTTCAAGATATTAAAAACTTTTTCTTATAGAACAGTAGAGAAAAAGAATGGCTACAAGGAAGGAACATTTGAAGAGAAATAAAGAAAATAACTAAGATAAGGAAGATTGATAGAGAATCAAAGAAAATTAAAGATATGGGCAATTTAAAGGACTTAAATAGAGAACTATAAAGAAAAAAAAGTCCTCAGAACAAGGACCTTTGAGAGAGAGATAGTATTATAATTGTCATTCTCAAAATAATATTTATTTTGATTTTCTTTTCTTTTCTTTTCTTTTCTTTTTTAGATATATATGTAAGGAACAGTCACCCAAGTAATTCAGGTAGGCAGCTCCCAACTCTAAGTCAGAGTAGATAAAGAGAACTTGTTAAAGCTCTCGCTAATTGGTTTAGTTACTTATATATGAATGTGTATTTATAAGTATTTGCCTAACTACTTTTATCCCACACATCCCTTTTAAGTCTAAATGTCCCACATACATTCAATATTATATAAGAAAAGAAAAGGAAAAAAAAATAATCTACTACTACAGATTATCTAGCTCACCTGCTATTTTATAACACCACTCTCCTCTCAAAGGTTCTCATCCTGAGAACTTCTTCATAGTTCATCATATGGGTCCCTTAGGTCACCCATATCCAGGTTTTTGTCTTCTAATTCTTGCAAATATTTTCTATCTTTTTCTATCCTCTATTGGTCTTTCTTATTTTCTTTTTTGTTCCATTCTTCTATTTTTCCTCCTTTATATTCCTGTTTCTCCTATTTCATCTTTTTCAAGAATGGATTCCTGTTATACCTTGAAAACAGGTTTTTCTTCTACTGTCTCCAGTTCTCCTTCATCTATTTCTAGTATTCCCTATTATACTTCTTATTTCTTTATCCATATAACATTTTGGTCATGTACCTTCCTGGTAATTCTCAACTCAAAGTCTTCCTATCTTCTTCAACTTCCTGTCTTTTCATTTCTTCTTTCTCATCTCTGCTATATTCCTTCTCAAATTCTTCTACTAATTTTCTTGTGTTCTTCAGGTTTTTCTTGCTTTTCCAAGTGTCTTCTTCTGCTATGCATCCCTTCTATCACACTAAATACTTGTCACTTTCTCATACTTTTCTTTTATTTATAATTTTCTCTACCTCCCATTCTTCTTCCCCTTCGATTACCACTAGTTGTGGCATTTTCTTTCTTTGCCCCTTGATTTGCAACTTGTACCTTCATACTTGACTAACATTAACTACTGGATGTATTTTAATTGTATTAGGCAATTCTAATTCTATTACATTACTAGAAATAATCACCTTTACTTTGTAAGGTCCTACAAAGTATTTCATGAACTTCTTTGTACATCTTCTGGCCATCTGGTACTTTAAGTCTTTAGTGCTGAGTAGTACTAAGTCATCCACTTTATATTCTTTTACTTCTTCTCTCTCTCTATCCACATATCACTTCATATCTTCTTGTATCTTCTATAGTACTGCCTTGGCTTCCTTCTGTATACTCCTCATCCTTTCTACAAATCTTTCAGCTCCCTTGTACTTCCTCTTCTTTCTCAATTCAAACTACATCCTAGGATTTTGTCCCTAGTTTGCCTGGAAAGGTAACATCTTAGTTCTTGTTGTTGTATGTGAACTCTGTCATTCCTAACCACTTAGACCATTGCTCTTGTCAATTATAAATGAACATGCAGAGGTATTGTTCTAACTCCTGGTTTATCCTTTTTGTTTGACCATCTGTCTGGAGATGAAATGCTATAAACAACTTTGTTTTGATCTCTAGCATACGATTCAATTCCTTCATGATACCCACTATAAATTGTGGTCCCCTATCAGAGATAATACTATCTGGTAGTCCATGCAGCTTCCAAATGTTATCTCTAAATAATTGTACTAGTCCTTCTGTACTTGTTCCCTTTGTAGTAGGTACAAAGTGTGCCATTTTTGTAAATCTGTCTACTACTACTAAGATTGAGTCATATCCTTAAGCTAAAGGTAACTTTGTAATGAAGTCTGTACTAATATGGATCCATGCTTTTTCTGGAATTGAATTCAGCATTAATTTTCCTACTAGTAGTTGTGTTCAATTCTTGTTGCATTGGCAGGCATTGCACTCCTCCACATATCTCTTCACTTTTCTAGTGACTCCTAGCCATTAGAAATTCCTTGTTACCAACTCTGCTGTCTTTCATTATCCTCTATGTTCTCCCACAGGTGTATCATGATATAGCCTAATCACTTCTGCTCTTAACTTCTCATCTTTTGGAACATATATCTTTTCTTCTTTTAACATTAAGCTGCCCTCTTATCGCCACTGTTTGTCTCTCAATATCTTTACCCCTGCTTGGTTTATTTCTTCCATTGCCTTTACTACTTTATTATCTCTTGCTTTGCATTTTCTTACTTTGTCTAGTAAGTCCACCCCTTTTATTATCACTTCTACTATCCTGATTCTTTTCACCTCTAGCCACTCTTTCTTTACTAGTGTCTGCTCCTCATTGTCTCTTTCTACTCCAACCTTCTAGTATAGTCTCCTACTCAACCTGTCCACCTTTTCTATTTTACTTCCTGAAATGTGCTTCAACATGAAGTCAAACCTAGACAAGTATAGAGCCCATTGCACTTGCCAACAATTCAAATTTTGATTGCTCATAAAATACTCTAGATTTTTATGGTCAGTCCACACTTCAAATTTACTTTTAGTCCCTTCCAGGAAGTGTCTCCAGGCTTTCAAGTATCATATTACTGCTAATATTTCATTGTCATGTATTTCATAGTTTTGCTCTGTTTTATTTAACAAATTAGAAATATAGACAACTGGTCTCTATTTGTTATCTTTGTACTCAATAGAAGATAGCACTCCTTCTATTGCAAAGTTAAAGGCATCGACCTCCACCCTAAATTCCTTATCCAGATCAGGTGCAACTAATAGAGGTTGGTATAATGACAAGCCTAGTCAAGACAACTGTCTTATCACACTTAATATTATGAGAGAACAAAGAGAACTTGATAGAGTCTCTCTCTGGATTGCTCTACCTACTTATACACAATTTCTATTTGTCTATGTGTATGCTTAAGTAACTTCCCATGATCTTTCTAGAAGGTTCCATCATGTGACCTGCCATGTGATCAGATCATGTGACTTCTATCTTATCTTATCTCCCATTCTATTTTTAGAACCCCTTGTCTAATCCATCCAAGAATAGTTCTTATTCTTTCTATTCTTCTAGCCATACTATTTTTGGTCTAGATGGATTTATGACAGTTGGCTTGTAAAGACCATTTTCAACTGCTTAAATGCCTTTTGTTGTTCAACTCCCCAATTCCTTTTGCTTCTTCCTTGTCAGGTTATTCAAGGGTTATGCTAGTTTTGCAAAATTCTTTACAAATCTCCTATAGTAATTTGCAAGGCCCAGGAACTTCTTAATATCTCTCACTGTCTTTGGCATAGGCCAATTTAGTACTCCTGCCACTTTATCCTTCTTTATCTTGATCTTTCCCTGACCTATTGCTACTGCCAAGAAATTCACCTTCTGTACCTTCTAGACACATTTCTCTAGTTTCACATATAGGTTATTTTCTTTCAATCTTCTCAATACTTCTTCTATGATCTTGTTGTGTCCCTCCTCTGTTTTTGTTCCTATCAACACATTATCCACAAAAGCTACCATCTTTCCCTCATTGATCTCTCAGAATTTCATTCATCATGCCTTGGAAAGTGACAGGTGAATTTGTCATTCTAAAAAACATCACTACTGGCTCATATGACCTCACATATATAGTGAAGGCCACTTTCTATTTATCCTTTTCCTTTATCCTCACATTGTTATAACCCCACTGGAGGTTTATCTTAGTAAACACTCTTTTATTTCCTATAAAGTCTATGAAGTCTGTAATTAATGGCAGAGGATAATTGTTCTTAATTGTCTGCTTGTTGAGTCTCCTGTAGTCCATAACTATGCACTTTTCTTTATCTTTCTTGCCTACAAAAAAACACTGGCAATGTCTGAGGTGATTTAGAAGGTTTAATGTATCCCTTCTTTAAGTGCTCATTGACAATATCACAAATGGTCACTTACTTAGTTTGTGATTGAAGAGTTATTGATTCTCAAGAGTTTGGAAGCAAGGTAGAATAAGCAATAAAAGATATTGTTAAGTCTGAGGTCTAATCTTCAGACTAGGAAGTCTTATATACATGAATGGATGGTCTATGTACCTAGACAGAGCATCACATGTTCTACTGCCTATTGTTCTACATATGACAGTCCTTTTGTGTCCAGAATAGTGATAACTTAACCATAAAAGGGGCTGTCCTTGTTTGTGTTCAAGGATTGATGTGCATCTATGAGTAATAGATCAGTGTCATGCTAAACCTTGAGATCCTTGTATCTTCACAGAATCTTATTGCCCCAAGGTCTATTTATGGTAATCAGAAGCATATTGAAAAGAGCTTCCATGTACATGTGGAAGCAAATGTCCATGTTCAGCAGTTCCCGAGATATCTGCCAATCAGTGTCTGGCACTGATTAACTGATATCTCAATAAGTACTGATTGCTTTGACACATTTTGGGCATCTTTTGAAAGGTCTTCTTGAGGGCTTTCAGACACATCTTATACTGTGGAAATTGTACAAGTATTTGTGAAGTTATGGCCAAATGAAGTTTGTGACATTAAGCTCACACTCTAAGTCAGAGTTGACAAAGAGAACTCATTGTCATGAATCGTAACACAAGAACTCTTTTTCTCTTTCTTTTCTTTTCTATTTTTTACTTTCTATTTTTAGAACAGACTTACATAATCATAGGAAGTCACATGATATGTCACATGATCACCATGGGAAAATAGTGCACAGACTAGATAGAATAGGTATAAGTAGTGTACTCAAATCCAGTAGGAACTCTAACAAGTTCTCTTTGTTTACTTTGATTTAGAGTTAGAAGCCACCTATCTGAGTTGCTTGGGTGACCGTTTCTTACACTCATTAGAGTTCCCACTAATTATGCTACATTACTTATACAATTTATCTATTTGTCCATATTAGGTTTCTCTCACATTTCCCTATTGAGTCACTATTCCCGAGTTGGTAGTAAGTTTCCACATGTCCAATAAAAGAAAAGAAAAAGAAAAAAGAAAATAAATATTGACTTGGGGAGAATGGGTGATTTATGATACCACTATGCTCTTTTACTTTCTTCTATACCTCTTGTTTTGGCACTGCTTTCTCCTTTCTTTTCCTTTCTTTCCTCTTTGAACACTTTCACTTTTTATGTCCTCCCTCTTTATACTTGAAACATCTTGTTCTCTTTTCTACTTTCTTCTGCCTTCTCACTTCTCTTACTCCATACTGTATTACACAACTCTTCAGCACTTCAAACCTATTCTCCCCTATTGTCTTCTTCTTCTTCTGTTCTTCTCCACTCCTACACTTCTGGGTGAGATGCCTGAACCTCCTACAGCATTTACACAGTCTCTCTTTTCTCCCTTCTAATTCTGTCCTTAATTTGGCAAGGACATGCCTTTTGTTAAGCATGTCGCTCATGAGTTGATTGTATTGGTCCAGAGACATTGTACTATGTTCCAGACAGGGTTTGTGTTGTGTGTAAAAAAAGGAAATGTATATTTGTTGAGGGTGTGTCGTCTTCTTCAAAGGGCTCACAGTATATCTGCTAGGGCACACAAGTCTTCTCCTAGCCAGGTGCCTACTGCCTTACTGACTACTGCCCTAATAGTACTTTGGCTATCACTCTATGGAGGAGATCCCTACTCTAATTGCCTTCTTAAGGATGTGGTGATATTCCTCTGTATAGACTAATCACAATGGACCAGTAGCACAAAGTATATAGTAAAAAAAAGTTGTATAAGTAGACTACTGAGCACCACTCAATTGCAAGCTAGTATCTGAGCTTGGTCCTAGCTGTTCACCTCTGGGGTCTAAACTTTCCAGTCAGTCCACTTAAGCCTGTGGCCCAGCTATAAGGAAGTTGGGAGCAATCCAAGTTAATCACATACCAAGAGAGTGATGAGAGTTAAGTTGAACAAGAATCGAGATGATTGGTGTTCTAGAAGTGTAAACAAGTTCTAGTGTAAGGAACAGTCACCCAAGTAACTCAGGTAGGTGGCTCCCAACTCTAAGTCAGAGTAGACAAAAAGAACTCATTAAAGCTCTCACTAATTGGTTTAGCTACTTATACACAAATGTGTATTTACAAGTATTTGCCTAACTACTTTTATTCCACGCATCCCTTTTGAGTCTAAATGTCCCATGTGCATTCAATATTACATAAGAAAAGAAAAGGAAAAAGAAATAAAATAATCTGCTGCTACAGATCATTTAGCTCATCTGTTATTTTATAACAATATAGGAACTAATTACCAAATTAGGAATGGTAATTCAAAAAAGATGCATGAGAAAAAGCTAATATGTACAAATAGATATTTTGTATAAGTAAGGTAAAGAAAATATTAGGAACTTTAATAAGTTTTCTTTGTTAACTCTGATTTAGAATGTGAGTTTAAGCTAGCTTAGTTGATGTTCACTACAAATGTTTTATTTGTACACATTATATTAATCTCTTTTGAATCACTGTTTTAGTACTTAGTTCCTACATGATTAATAAAATAAAATAAAATAAAATAAAAAGAAAATTAAATATTGACTTAGAGAAAAGTAGTGATTCATGACAGTATATATATATCTACAGTCAATTAATGTCTTGACCTTGAGTATAGTAATCTGACCTTTCAACACCATCTGCTATAACACATAGATAGTTGATAAAAGAGAGCATAGTATCATGAATTGTCTTTTTTCTCTAAGTCAATATTTATTTTCTTTTTCCTTTTCTTTTCTTCTAATTATGTAGTATTGTTGGATCAGTAAATAAGGACAAATAATCAGACTTGTATAAGTAGTGTAGACCAAATAACAGAAACTTTAATAAGTTCTCTTTGTCAACTTTGACTTAGAGTGGAGTTAAGCCTAAGATTGCTCACTAAAGACTAAACTCTTACACATAGTGACCTGACCCTCTAATATTACCTGCTATTACACATAGATTATTGGTAGAAGGGAGCATAGTAGTCTGACTTTTCAATACTACTTACTATTATATAGACTATTGGTAAAAAAGAGCATAGTGATCTGATAGTAATATATACTTAATACTATTGAGAATTAATAGAGGAATTGAGTTAAGCCAAAGGCCCAAAATAAAAACCTTGTAGCAGGTATGAGGCCTACTAAGTAAAGAACATGTCCCTATAATAAGGTGCTGACTAAGCTACTGTACAACTAAGGAAGTGTCAATAAAAAAAGCAGTTTATGTATTAGAGTCATGGAGAATACCTAAATACAATAAGATCAATTATGACATATGTGAGATAGAACTTATTGTTTTATTGATCTGAAGATTGTTTAGGCTTTAATAGAGATTTCTTTGTAGTCTGTTAGTAGTGCTTGATAAAATATTAATAAATGTTAAAAGGCCATTAGAGATCCATCTGGTATATTGGGGGACTATTGAGACCATCAGAGTCCATTGTAAGTTGTTTTATGCCAATTAGAGGTCATTACAACTTGTTATAGCTTTGTCATTTTCATCCTCCTTGTTGATAGTTTTGACCACTCCTCTAATAACCTTTCATTGTTGTTCTAAGTTTTGTTTTTGATGTAGTCCCACTCCATATTCATAACAATATCCTATCAAGAGCCTTATCCTATTCTCTGAGGATTCTTCTAGAGGTAAGTTGTAACATATGTACAGAGTATAACAAGACTGAGGACTCTCCTGGAGTCATTCTTACTCCAGTCACCCTTACAGTGATGTTGGATATGACAAAAGATAAATTAGATCAAAACTGAATTCAGAGATCATAGATGGTACATATAGACCATCTCATTTATGTATGTAAAGCCTGCTAATCTCAGACTTACTACTCACCTAGTAACTCTTGTACTTTAAGCTATTTCTAAACATAACCTTTTGAGTTTATTCATCAAACACAAAATCACCAAGCAACCTGTTTTTCTTGTGACACCCTTACCTATACCATTGCTAGTACCCTTGATACCCTAGCAATGAAAATGCTAATTAATTGCCTACTAGTCATTGTCAGAAACTCCATGGGCTTTTTAGCTCTAGTTGATAACTGCAATGCAAGAAAACAATTGTTAAGTAAAACAACAATCATACAAAATCCCTCCTGCTGAACACAATTAAATTCACGTAATACTCCAAGTCCCAACATTCAATATACCTATAAAAAAAAGGGACAACTCCAGAGCAAAAATTAAAACAAGAGAACATGTAAAAAAAAATCAAAACATGAAACATCAATGGCGTTCGGCACATCAAATGTTTTCCCGGTATGAAATTGGCAAATGTCAACAAAGAATGCAGACTAAGAATCAAACGTCTGAACCGTTCCGAGAATCAGTTCATCTAGACTTCAAGTGGCGCGAGGACAGCGACTCCAGATGCTTACGTTTAAATACATCCACAACCGTGTTAACTGACACCGGAGTGTACTTGAAACCGACAGGTATTCGATCGTGTCCGAAAAAGTGATCTCGTCAATATGAGGAATGCAGATGCCGGGAAGATATAAGCTAGAACAAAAATGATCTTGTGACAGTCATCGTTACCGACGCCACGATAGTCGAATTCGATCCGATACAGTGGGATGATGATGTCCCAAGTAGCACCTGTGGAGGGACGTAGGTATGGCTCTCGAACATCATCAAGTATCCTCATAAACTAATAAGTTCCATCAGGAACATAAGGACTTCAGTCAACGTGTAGGCGATATCAGATGACTGACAATAGCTTGGCCACGCAATAGTAGTGTCAGGACTACAGATGGCTGATGTCTTATGCGGCAACTCCCTATTTATCATCGAATGAGATGAAGGAATCGGAGGAAGAACCGGAGAGATATCGATAGTTTGATAATGAGCCACGTAATATCATGGACCACATAAATGGCATTTTCCGTCCTCCAGAACAAAAACGGAATAGCATGAGAAGGTGGCGAAGGCAGAGCAGTAACTCAGGCCCTACCCCATGCAAGGACCCTGAGGAAGGGAAGAACAATTAGACAATATAATCTTGGAAAGAGATCAATGTGTATGCATCCGTTTCAGGGGGCAATTGATGAGTGGATATAGTGATTATTAGAGGAAAGAATGCAGATGAGTTTTATATCGGGAGCTGGCTCAGTGCCTGAGGGGGAATGAGATGACAATTACTAGACAGGTTAGATTCTCTATCAAGTCATGCAGGTTTAACGATAGTTTGAGAGGACGCACGGTGGAGAACTAGAAGACAAGGCAGGACCTAACAGATGATACAATGACAACAACCGGCTTGAGGGTCTGCATCTGACGATCTAACAGGAGCTGAAGACACTCATGTAGCGAACGTTGTTGAAGTCTGACAAGAAACTACACACACCATCATCAGTCTTCCGCTTCTTCTTGACAGTACCATCCACTTCGCAGGGTCCATAAGGCCGGATTGACAAATGAGCGATCGTTGGCTGAGGTGCTGCAGGTAGAGATGGTAGGATTCTCAACTCTGAAAATGCATGTTGGGCAACGAGTAAAGCAGAAGGGATCTGAAACCCACTAGTTAAATTTTCATCGTCCTGCAACAGTTTACCCAAATATACAATGCGCAGGTATGAGGGCGCAGGCGGACGGTCTTCTTTCCACTCTGAGACAATGCAGATGAATGAAGTACTGGAAATTGCAGAGAACACATACCACTCGGCCACGCATTCCATACGAGCTCCTTGACACGCCCAATTGTAGTCTCCGGCTCGAACGACATTGTCCTTCTCTTCCCCGAAACCAAGAGGAACGTCACAAACACTTGTAGGGTTTGTGGGACACCTTGCCCCTTCTGCGATGTTGATTCATCCACTCTGGTCGTCATCGATGCCAAAGGAACAGAAGCATCGGGTTCGGCTGTACCAGCGGACGGAGTAATATGCTGAGGCAGTCCCTGTAGTGATAACGATGACTGTTCTGAGCCATTCTCCAGAGGTGAAGCCTCGGATGTACTCCGATGGTCTCGGTCTTGTGACACCACATCCGAGGGCTGTGTGACTTGAGCTTCAGTGTCGTCGGCTGCATTGTCGACCCGCGTGAATGACGTTCGGGCAGATGGTGATACGACACCCAAGGTCTGAGGGTATGGAGGCGTCGGCTCCGTTATGAGTGCATTGCCATTGTCATGAGGCGGTTGCTGTGATGGAGTCGGTGTTGCGGCCGATCCCTGGGCTGATGACGGCACTGTCGCACGAAATATGGAGGGAGTGTATGGCAGAACAGACATCGTGGTGGTAACAGAACAAGTTAGTTGATGACAACATAGTTAGTATATAGTTAGCCCCAGACACAAAATTGTGAAACAGTTTCACATGGCTCATGCTCATAGGACCAGCTTCGTTGCCAAAATACACTGCTACAAGACCTCCGTCTCTCACGAAGACCTTTTCGGGTTTCCCAATGGCTTGAGAACCTGGCTATCAACCCTGAAAGTATGGACTGTGTGATCGACGTTTTCAGACCAGAAGACGAGCAGTTACGAATGCGACAGAAGACTGAGCAGCTTCCGCTTGGTGATCAATACGGCCATGATGTCCCTCCATCAATGTAGAAAACGATTCACACACAATATTCAGCGTGAGTGATAACATGAGAAATATAGACATAAATAAGATGTTCTGTCGTTCTCTTTATTAGTTGCCACCAGATTACTTGTAGACTGCAATATGAACTGGAGCAGGAGTTTCGGAACATTGAGATGGACATCTCCGCTGTCAGTACGCATAAAGAAATTGGTGTAGTGCTGTCACCTATGTCACGCCCACGTTTCCGAGATTTGAGAAATAACACTAGTCGTCTCCCAGCACTTCTACAAGCCACCTACTCACTATATTTTGAAACCTGAGGATGCTAAACCTATTTCACCATCATGAAAATGGTAATATAACATGTTTCTCCTTTTCTGCCTCATGACCAAGAATAATTCAATGAAGCCTTACTCATCAGATGACATGAGGCTCCTACAAACCTAGTATTAATAATATGTGCTTAGTGATCATCTACATTAGGTTTATGCAAACCTACTTTGTGCATATTTTGATTACTTTACCTTTTCTGTTGTAACACTATTTCTACAATAGGTTATATATTCTATAATCTACAGTAACTTCCAAAACTGACCAGTATAAGGTCAAGGCAGAGTGATCCAGGTGGTGTCTAGAATGATAGTATTAGAACAAAATAGAAGGAAAATTGATATTCATCTAAGTTATTATTTATTTTATTTTTATTTTCTTTTATCAGATGCACAAGAAGGAATTACCAAAAGTGAAATGGTAACTCAAAAGAGATGCATGGGATTATTATAATATATACAAATAATACAATTGTATAGAACAAATATTAAGAACTCTAATGAGTTTTCTTTGTTAACTGACTTAGAGTAGGATCACTTCTTGAGTAACTTATTTAAGGTTGCAATCCTTACAGCATATCAGTCCTAATTGGTATTTCAAATATAGAAGAACAAGATAAGAATACACCATAAAATGTTAGAAGAGTATAAATAGAAGAAAATAGAAGAGAAGCAAATGGAAAACATAGAGAAAAATATGAGAAGATTTAGAGAGTAGAGTGAAAGAGCTAAAAGCAAGAGAAAAGATGATTAATAAAAGAAACATGCTCAAGAGTAGTTATATGTCATGGACCAGCCCAGTTCTAAAATTGTAACAATCCTTAGCTTAGATCAAGTAACCTTAACCCAGATCACACTCTAAGTCAGAGTTGACAAAGAGAACTCATTAGAGTCTTTGCTGGATTGTGTACACTACTTATACAAGTCCAATTATTTGTTCTTGTTTACTGATCCAATGTTATTACATAATTAAATGAAAAGAAAAAGAAAAGAAAAATAAATATTGACTTAGAGGGAAAAAACAATTCATGACAAAAATTGTATAGTTAAAAGAATAGAAAAAACAAGAACTTTTCTCTAATAGATTGGACAAAGGATTCTAAAAATAGACTTGAGAGATAAGATTAAATAAGTAATAATCTTAGCTTAGGTTGAGTAACCTTAACCTCAATCATATTCTAAGTTAAAGTTAACAAAGAGAACTTATTAGAGTTCCTACTATTTAGTGTATACTACTTATACATGTCCAATTATTTACCAATGCAAAATGTATAACTAATTAAAGAAAAAGGAAAAGAAAAGAAATATAAATATTGTCTTAGAAAGAAAAGGCAATTCATGATGTCACAAACTTCATTCGGCCATAACTCCACGGATACTTGCACGATTCCCACGGTCTAAAATGCGTCTGAAAGCCCTCAAGAAGACCTTTCGAACGATGCCCAAAACGTGTCAAAGCAATCAGTACTCATTGAGATATCAGCTAATCAGTGCTGGACACTGATCGGCAGATATCTCGGGAACCGCCGAACGCGGACGTTCGCTTCCACATGCACATGGAAGCTCTCTTCAATACGCTTCTGACGATTATAAATAGACCTTAGGGCGATAAGATCCTGTGAAGATACAAGGACCTCAAGGTTTGGCATGACACTGATCTATTACCCATAGATGCACATCAATCCTTGAATACAACAAGGACAGCCCCTTATATGGTTAAGTTATTGCTATTCTGGACACAAAAG